>FUFK010042959.1_pt1 | contig 47084 bp, 54 predicted proteins | sample 1021851 | NCBI WGS metagenome assembly FUFK01 (sample SAMEA51879418, study PRJEB19060) | metagenome
CCGAACAGAACGTTCCATGTCTCAAGCCCCGGCGCAGAGGTCTCATTCGCCAACACCAATATGTCTGCCGACCGCAGGACAATGAACTTCTTTATGTCTTCGGACAAGGCGCACTGGCGCATGTTAAATGATGCAGGAGACGCCGGTGGCGGTGCCGTGACATTAGACTTCACTGGCAACATGACGGTTCCGGCTAACTTAACCGCCAGCGGCACAGTCTTCGGCGACAATCAGATTTTGCAAGTCGTGAAGGCAACGCACTCCTCGACGACACAGCTAACATCATCTGGGGCGGCACATGAATTGACAAGCAGTCTGCGCCTTTCGATCACGCCGAAAGCATCCGACAGCTTGCTGTATCTAAACTTTTTCGCACCCTTTGCCTATCCCAACAGCAATAATTTGCAATATGCCTACTTTTACGATGTGACAAACTCGGGTTCTGTAGGATTGCCGACAGCCTTGGGCGCTCGCATGTCAACAACTTGGGCCAAGCGCACAACCGCCTTTGATGCTAACGACATGGACACCATAAACATGAGTGCGGTGATCGGTGCCAGCAACACCAACGCACGCACCTACACGATCTACCACCGCACAGAAGGTGCCGTTGCACAGTTTCTGCAATCGACATTGGGGTCAGCGGCAGGCACGGCCACCGTTATGTTTTTCTATATTATGGAGGTTGCAGCCTGATGGCACAGGACAGTCACAGACACGCCGCGATTTATGCGCTTCACGATAACGTCGCCTATGTCGTGGGCGATGAGAACGGCGTCAAGGCATATGACGCAAACGATCAGGAGGTCGCCTACGACAGCGCCGCCGTCGAGACAAAAGCATCTCAGGTTGAGGCTGATGAAAACTTGGCTGCGCTTCGCGTTGAGCGAAACAAGAGGCTGGTCGAGACAGACTACTGGGATGCGTCAGACACGCCTGCGATGTCTCAAGCTCAGATCGCCTACCGTCAAGCACTGCGGGACATCACTGACAACGCGACAAGTCTCGACGACGTGACTTGGCCGACTAAGCCGTAGGTGCGCCGATGGAAATGGACAGCATGATGTTCTGGAACTTGCTCCTGACGCTGGTGATCGCGCCAGCGCTGTGGGTGTTCCGGTCGGTGATCGCCGAGGTCAAGCGGATCGACATCCTGCTGAACAGGACGCGCGAGGATTACGCCACGCGCTCCGAGATGAAGGAAGATATGCAGCAGGTGCTTCAGGCGCTTCACCGCGTCGAGGACAAGCTCGACCGAGTGCTGGGGCGCGAATGATGTGGAGATGCTGCACGTCTTCTGTCTGGTGGTTGTCCTCGATGGCAGGACTGTGAGCCGCGACGCTTGTTGGTTCGACATCGACCGCTGCCTTTATTTTAGCCGCCGAATAAAGGCGCAATCTCCGAGGCGGTTTCAGACTTACTGCCTACCGGAGTTTATCCAAGAAGGCAGCAGGAAGGTGTACTGATGATCGCGGTCCCGATGATCGACCTAATACAGATCGGCATGCTGATCGTGATCCTCGTTGTCGTGACGAGGCGCTAATGCTTGCGGAACTGGCGGCTTGTAATGCGGCGTTTAGCGTCATCAAGACTGCCATCTCCAACGGCAAGGAGATCGCTGATGCCGCGTCTGCGGTAGCGTCCTTCGTCGGCGCAAAGGAAGACCTCCAGCGCAAGGCCCAGAAAAAAGGCGGCGGCTCTGACCTCGAAGAATTCATGGCGCTTGAGAAGATCAGGCAGCAGGAGGAAGAGCTAAAGACGATTATGATCTACGCAGGCCGCCCCGGCCTGTGGCACGACTGGCAGCGCTTTCAAGCAAAGGCAAGGACAGCACGACGCGAGGCGGAGATAGAGGCCGCTGCGCGCCGGAAGAGGATCGTCGAGGGCACAATCATCGCGGTGTTCATCGCGTGCTGCCTCGCCGTACTCGGGGCGCTTGGGGCGCTCATTCTCCACCATCAAGGAAGACTGTAGGGGGAGCGCCTGACAGGGTCAGCCACGACGACCGGCTTGATGGGGGAGTACATCACGGCGGCAGCAATCCTCGAATTAGGCTATCGCGTCTCTGCGGCGCAACAGGATAGCGTTGACCTCGTCGCATGGTTCGGCGGCGACTTCTTCCGGGTGCAGGTGAAGTCGGCGCACCTCAGAAAACAGAAGGACCACCGCCCCTGCTACCAGTTTCAGAACGCTGCCGGGCGCATGAAGAAGACGCTGCCGAGCCTTGATCGGTTCGACATCCTCGCACATTGCGCCATCAATCAGCGCCGGGTACACTTCACGGCGGCCTGCTGCGTCAATCAGTACACGCAGCGCAGGCCGACAAGCTGGTTCGACAAGCCGGACATCGAGTGTGATAGCTGGCACCGGGCCGTGCAAATCGTGATGGAGACGCGAAATGGATAAGCTGATCGAGATGATCAAACACCACGAGGGCGTGGTGCCGCATGCCTACACCGACAGCCGTGGGTACTGGACGATAGGCGTTGGCCGCCTGATCGACCAAGAGTTAGGCGGCGGACTGTCCGAGGACGAGATCGACTACCTGCTGGCGAATGACCTGAAGCGCTGCCGGGCAGAGGCAGAAACCTACCCATGGTTTGCTGGCCTCTCAGAGCCGCGTCAGGCGGTTGTAATCTCGATGCTGTTCAATCTAGGCAAGCCACGCTGGGACGGCTTCAGGAAGGCTCAGGCGGCGATTGATGCGGGAGATTACGGCGAGGCTGCGGCGCAGATGCTCGACAGCAAGTGGGCGGCGCAGGTCGGCAAGCGCGCCGAGGACATGGCCGCGATGATGATCAGCGGGGAGTGGATGGATGGCTGAGCTAACTTTCGAGCGCATCCTTCAGTGGAAGCTGATGCCCCGCCTGATGATGCTGGCGATCACGGTGATGTGCTTCAACGTGGTCGGCTGGTACACCACCCTCGAAAACCCGACGATTGAGCAGAGCGGCTTCTGTAGCGTCGTGTTCGGCTGCTTCAGCGCCTGCTTCGCTGTGTGGCTCGGCAAGAGTGAAGACAAGTGAAGTGGCTGCTGCTGATGGTCATCGCCGAGGTGAATGGCGAACTGACCGTCCACGTCCTGAGCGACCACGACACAATGGCCCAGTGCCACGTCGCCGGGACTTACATCAACTGGGAAGAGCGCATGCCTGTGAATAAGGAGATGCTCTGCTTCCCGACAGACAGAGAGGTGATCCGATGATCCAAGCTCTTATCCCCGCAGTGTCCGGCATCCTCGACAAGTTCATCGAGGACAAGGACCAGCGCGCCAAGCTGGCGCACGATCTTGCGACGATGGCCGAGCGCCACGCGCAGGAGCAGATACTCGCGCAGATCGAGGTGCTGAAGGCCGACGCAAAGGGCAACTGGTTTCAGGCGTCGTGGCGTCCGCTGATTGGATGGATATGCGGCCTGAGCCTCGGCATCAACTATATGGTCAGCCCGATCTGTGCCGGGTTCGGCATCGTGATCCCGCAGGCGGACATGAGCGTGATGATGCCGCTCCTGTTCGGTATGCTTGGCATCGCCGGGATGCGGTCATACGACAAGTCGAAGAAGACCGACACGAAATAAAAAAAGACCCCGCCGAAGCGGGGCCAGTTAGGGAGGAATATCAGGGATCGTAACTCTCGGCGACCTCCTCGTCAACTTCGCCTGATCCCTCACAGAGATGGCACTCCATCTCCTTCGCTTCGAGGTAGCCGCCGCTCCATGCCATTGGTGCGGCGACTGCGACCTCGTACTCGCGGCGCCCTTCTCCGCCGCATGATGGGCAGGTGGTCATATGACCACGCCCTCGCCAGAGTTCCACTCGGCGTTCACGCCGAGCCAAGTCATTTCGTCGTTGCGGACAACCATCTGAACGCCGTGGTACAGGAAGCTGTCCGGGTCGGCGTCTACGCCGCTGTAGTCCAGAGCGAGAAGCTCCTTGCACTGCTTGACGGCACGGTCATAAACGTCGAGCGCATGAGCGCTGTTGCTGTACTCCTTGACCCGGTGGCAGGTGCCGTCCTTCTTGAAAAAGCGGATTTCAAAAATCATCGTATGTCTCCCTTCGATGATGGTGAGGGGTGGCGTTAGGCCACCCACTCTGCTTTTGTCGGGCGCTTGAAGAACCCGAACTTCTCGTCGTCAGCGCTTGGCGTGACGGTTGCGGTGAATGTGACGCGCTTGCCCGGCATGTCGTCAGCGTGAAACTGGTTGCGACCCTCCTCGTCGTCCCAGCCGAACAGCGCGTTCGGGACCGTACCCCAGAGCTTGAAGCCGTCGTCCGACTTGAACAGCATCTTCCAAGTCCTGCCGAAAGCGTTCTCGCGCAGGTCGGTCGAGATGATGACGCCGGTCAGGGTGATGCGACCCTCGGGGCAGTCTGCGGCGGCGGCGCGCTCTGCCTCGCGCTCGGCGTCGCGCTTCTCGGCGCGCTCCTTGCGGTCGGCCATGATCTTGCGGACGGCGGCCTCCTGCTTCTCGGTGAGGTGGCCCCACTCGTCAAGCTGCGCGCACATTGCGCCGAGGAAGCCGTCGGTGCCGAACCAGCCGAAGAGAAAGCCCTCGACCTCGCGGCGGGTCTCGTCCGCAGCGATCCAGCGGTCGTTGCGACCCTTGCTGGCGTTCGCCTTGATGGCGCGGTCGCGGCCCCGCTCCCAAGCGTCTACATCCATGATCACTGTTTCAAACTTAGGCATCTCTATCTCCCTTGATGAATGTCCTAGTAATGTTCTACACGAACAGGTCAGCTTGTACAACAAAAAAATGCGGGGGCCGTGAAGCCCCCGCTGGCGGTTAGTAGCCGGTCGCGGCCATTTCTTCGCGGCAATTGCAGTCGACCGCAGCCGCCCAACCTTCTGAGGTGATCGCCCAAAATTCGCCCTGTCCCCAATCGTCAGGCTTCAAAGCGCCTTTTTGCGACAGGCTGGAAAGAACGCCGCGATACTCGCGCATCGGGAAAAGCTCGTTCATTTCCTTGACCGCAACGAACATGTCCATATGCGGGTCGCTCTCACCCCATTCAGTAACCTCGCCCGGGTAGTCGGCGACGATCTCGCTGATCGATGCGCTCTTCGAAACCAGATGCGACTGCTCGGCATTGGCGGCGAAGATATGTGACATGATTGCGCGTTCGCGGGTGGTGAGGTCTGTATATTCAATCATTGAACTGTCTCCCTGTTCTAGAAATGTCCTACCCCAAGAAGATAAGGGGATATCGATCCAATATCAATACCCCCAGATCATTTTTTTTCACAGCAGTTCGATTGCTCGATGTGTGTATTTGTCGTGCTTGATCGCGCCTCGCTTCGCAAGCTGCGAGATCAGCGCGTGGGCCGCCGTTCGGGATCGGCCTGTCGCCTCGGCGACCTCCCGCACACTGGGCGCATATCCATAGCGCCGGATGTGCCGGGTGATGTAGGCCAGCACGCTGGCCTGCTTCTCGGTGAGCGATACCATCACTTCCTCCTGTCTTCGGTGACCGTCATCCACGGTCGGGTGCCGTTCTCGATCTGCGTGAAGATCGCCTTCTCCGGCCCCTCGAACACGCAGCCCTCATCATGATATTGTTCGGCGGCGGTCGAGCGCCCATCGAACTCAAGCTCCGTCAGAACCCGCCATTCGACGTTCGTGACGCGGATCACATATCCGCCCTTGTTACGCACGACTTGCATCTTTTCTCTCCTTCATCTTTTCTGCGAACGCTCGGCGAACGATCTCGTTTCGATCCTTGATGCGGCTGCGGTCTTCAGACGCTTGCAGCTTCGCCCCAGTCCGGTCGCCGCGTGCCAGCGGCTTAGAGCTTCTGGTCATTTTGAACCCTGTGCGTAACATCTACGCCTCCTTTATGGTCAGTGTCTTGGCGCGCACCTGCCGAGCAGGCTTCGCCTCAGTGGTCTTGGCCGGTTGCGCCTTATAGTTCCGCATCGGCCACTTGATGTAGTAGACGGACCCATCGACCTCGATCTGCCCCTCCTCGTGATTGCCGAGCATCTCCTTCAGCATCGTCTCGCACTCGTCGATCTCAGCCTCGGCTGCACGACGAGCTTCACGCGCTGCGATCAGCACGCTTGCCCAATGCTCTGCGTCGGCGACCTCGTTCAGGTCAATCGCCGGGGCGCCGTCATCGACCCGGCCCCACGCCACGTTCGCGTCGGCGGACGACAGCGGCGGATACCAATCGACATCACGCTTGCGCCGCTCGAACTCGTGGACCGCGTCCTCGATCTGGTCCTGCACCTCTTGGTCCTGACGGTACAGGAAGATGCGAAGCTCGGAGCCGCGATACAAAACGCACACAGCGCCCCAAGCAGCGTCGGTACACATCATCTGCGCCTGAAGCTGCAACGGCCCCCTGTGAGGCGCGGGAGCGTCTTCAGGGGCTGCGCTGGTGTTTTTCGCCTCCAGCACACCGACGCCGTGGGTATCGACCACCCCGCCCTGCGGCACATAGATGCCGTTCGCCGGGTCGTGTTCCCACGTCAGCGTGCCATCGCCTCGACCGTCGAGCGAACATGCGAGCGGCAGGTCCGGGTGGTGGACCGCCTCGGTGATGTTCGTGTTGACGTGATCGAGGTCGAGCCGGTACGCCGCCTCGTCGAGGATCACCGGCTCCAGCAGATCGCCGAAGCGCATCGCCTCGTTCTGCTCGAACCGCTCCGGCGGGCTGCCTGCGGCTGCCTCGATGGCTTCCTTCAGCAACTCGTTCGGGGTGGTGTAGGGCGACAGGCCCATCAGGGCCGGGACGCGGGATGCGGTGACGATGTCGTCGGGGGTGAGTTTACCTACCATCTCTTATTTCCTCTTTTCTGATCGGTGTTGTCGGTTTCCACTTCGGCGCGACGAGCTTCATCCAGCACGGCGCGCACAGCGCCCGGCCATCCTCTTTCGTGACAGCCGGGCGCTTGCATTGGTCGCAGGTCATGCGGCAGCTTCGAGGCGCTTGGCCTTGGCGCGCCAGATGCCCATCTGACGGCGCGACACAGTCACGCTGCGCGCCTCCTCGTCCAGACGCTGCTCAAGCTGCGCCGCTCGATCACGCAGCGCGTCGTGCTGCGCCTTCATCGCGTTGACGCGGTCAGCCATCTTGCGGTGGTTCTCGCTGGCCTCATGCGTCAGCATCCGCAGCGCGGCATGCAGGCGGTGCGCCTCCGGCGTCATCGGCGCGCCAGTCATGACGCGCTCGTCCATCTCCAGAAGCAGAGCTTCATATCGTTGCAAGTCCATTTCGGTCTCCCTTTCTAGTTACCGAGGTGGACGATGAGCGCCCACCATGTGTAGGACCGAGATGCCTCGACCCCGAAAATCCAAAGCCAGTCGATCCAGCCAAGGATGAAGAACAGGATGATGACCATCCCGATGATGTCGTCGAGATACTGCCTCATTCGGTGTACCCTCCATAATTGGACCAAGTGTTCTGCTGCCAGTAATGCGCGGCAGCCTCTGCACTGGACTTGATGTATTCGCGGAAGGTCTCGCCTTCGACGCCCAAGTCTTCATAAGCCAACCGCGCTGCGGCGACTTCTTCCTCAGTAAGGATGAGGGTGGTTTCGATCCGTACCTTCATCACGCAGCACTCATCTTGATGGCGCGTTCGAGAACGCGACGGCGCTGGTCTTTGGTCAGGCCAGCAATCGGGCCGAGAACCTTGATCGCCCACTGGCGCTCCATCTCGGCGGTGAACTCGCGAGGCTTGGCCGGGGTCTTCAGCCCGAGCTTCTCAAGCGTGTCGCGGTCGAGGTCTTCCATTCTGATTGTCATCGATGTCTCCCTTCGATGGTGGTGGGGGCGGGGCCGTTAGGCCGCCGCCCAGTTGCGGAACAGTTCCTGAGCGAAGCTGTCGTCACGCTCGCGCTCGATGATCTCGATGACGTGGGTCACGCGCTTGCGGCCCAGATGGAAGTCATCGGCGGCGGCGGTCTCGTACTGGTCGCTGACCAAGCCGCCACGGACAAACTGGAAATGGCCTCCGGTGCGGACGATGTAGCTGCGACCGGCGCGGGTCTCCATATCGACCCAGCGCTTGAGGCTGTAGCCAGAGACGCGGCGGGTGGCCTTATGCTTGATGCCGTACAGGTCGAGCATCTTGCAAAGCTGCGAGAGGTTGCTGCGGCCCTGCCAGCGAGCGCCCTTGTTGAAGGTGGCCTTCATGTGGCGCATCACGTCGTTGACGTAGCTGCTGTCAACGCGGCCAAAGCGAGCGGGGTCGATATCGGCGCGGACGGCATAGGCGACGGCGACTGGGCCGCAGTTCGGAAGGTGGGTCTGGTGGTCGGTCATCGATGTCTCCCTTCGATGTGTTCTATCAACGTCCTATTTATCGCATGATAGACTTATGATATCAACGCCTAAATAGCATTTTGCTACATCTTTTTTCAGGAGCCGCAAGTGTCTGATATCGAACAACAATTACTGCGTCTCCGGGCATCGACCCGGCAGTTGCTGCGCGAGGAGCTTGAGCTTTCGCCGCATCGGACGCTTTCCGTCTTAGCGGATGAATTGCTTTGCGAGAGCATGTATAGGCGGATAGCGAAGCGGACGCATGAGCCGATCAAGGCGTATAAGATTGATGAGCTTTTGAACACGCCGTCACAGATATTGATCGAGCGAGACAAGATCAGCTTTGCAAACCAGATTATCAGAGAGTTTGACGACCTTCTCAAAGGAGGCCATTGGTCAGAAGAGACGCACGAGTATTGGAAAAGGAAGATACTGTATATCAGGGATGGCGAAGGCGATGGTTAACGGACGCCAGAAGGGAGCGGCGGCGGAGCGCGAGATCGCGAAGCTGCTGTTCGACGAGCTTGGCATGACGTTCAAGCGCGACCTCGAACAGTACCGCGCTGCCGATCACGGCGACCTGATCTGCGACGAGCCGTTCCCCTTCGTCATCGAGGTGAAGCGATACAAGACCGGCTGCGCGCCACAACCCGCTTGGTGGGATCAAGTGTGCGCCGCAGCTAAATCTGCCGGGCTGCTCCCGATGCTGGTCTACAAATACAACCACCAGCAGTGGAAGTGGCGCATGCCAGCCGAGGCGGTGATGCGCGCCGGGCTGCCGCACGGCAACATGGGCATGCGCGAGGACGCGGAACTCGACTGGGGCTATGCCGTCGAGATGGACACGCGCACCGCGATGATGATAGTGAGAGAATTGCTGGCCGACGCGGTGTCGGTCAGTAGTGTCGAAGGCGTTAACGTAAAGGAGTTATAGTTATGCCTCTTGGTTTTAATCTCGAAGCCGGTTCGTCCGGCGATATTCTGCCGATCATTAAGTGGGATGCGAAGGCCGGTGACCTGCTGCGGCAGGATCGGTTTCAGGCATCCGATGGGACTTGGCAGAAGGATGAACAAGAACTCTCCCTCCCGATCCAGATGGCAATGGACTTGGGTCAGATCGAAGTCGGGTGGCTCTCGTTTGCATCCGGCGCTCCTGACTTCCAGATGGCAAAGATCACGGAGCCTTTCCCCGACCAGCCCAGCCAAGACCATAAGCAGGCGTTCCGCGTCCGCGTGGCAACGAAGGACTTGGGCCTGCGCGAATTTAGCCATTCGGCTAAGACGGTTCTTCGCGCGCTCGACGGACTTTTCCGTCAGTATGAAGCGGAAGCTCCTTCGCATATGGGCAAGGTCCCGGTCGTGACCATCTCCGGGACAGAGACGATCAAGATCAATTCGCCGCAGGGTGAGTTGAGGTTCAAGGTGCCAGAGTGGTCGATCACCGAGTGGATCGACCGGCCCAAGGTGATGGACGGCGGTGCCACCGCTCCATCTGAACCCGCGCCAGCGGCGGTGTCGCAACCTCCCGCAGCCGCTGAGCCGACAGGTGCAAACCTGTTCTAGCGGGTAGCTCCCGGCGGCGTTTCTCCCTTCGTCGCCGGGAGCATCAATGCCAAGGGGAGAAAGGGAGAACTTCAATGATAAATCCGTATATGCTGCCAGACGGCAATGTGCAGATCAGCTTTAGTGGCGGTCGCACCAGCGCGTTCATGCTGCATCAGATACTTGAGGCCAACGGCGATCTGCCAGATCGCTGTCAGGTGCTTTTTCAAAACACTGGTAGGGAGATGCCTCAGACGCTGGACTTTGTACAGGAGTGCGCCTCACGGTGGGGCGTTGCGGTGACTTGGCTCGAATACCGAAGGCAGGACGCGAAGACCGCGTTTGAGGTGGTGAGCCACAACTCCGCAAGCAGAAACGGCGAGCCGTTTGACCAGCTTATCGAATACAAAAAGATTTTGCCCAACGCGCTCATCAGGTTCTGCACGGTCGAGCTCAAGATAAGGACCGCCAAGAGATACCTCAAAAGCATCGGGTGGAAGCAGTGGGTCAATGCCGTTGGGATACGCGCCGATGAGCCTGACAGGCTTGCTCGCTCGCCCAAGAAAGATTGCTGGACGCCTTGGCACCCGCTCGCACAGGCAGGCGTATCTCAGAAGGAGATCGTGTCTTTTTGGGCGAGGCAACCGTTTCGGCTGGACCTTCCTGTTGTCAATGGAAAGACGATGTATGGAAACTGCGACGGATGTTTCCTTAAGTCAGAGGCGCAGTTGGCGATGCTGCTGCGCGAACACCCTGAGCGGTTCGATTGGTGGCTTGGAGCGGAGGGCAGGCACGAAGATCGCGGAAATTATGGAATGTTCAACAAAGAGAAGCCGATGGCGCGGCTCAAGGACACGGTGGACAGGCAGGGGGATTGGGTATTCGACGAGGTCGGATATTTCTGTCAGGCCGACGATGGGGAGTGTACAGGATGACACAGAATATTGCGGCACACGCGGAGAGGATTGCCCGGCACTACTGGGGCGAGCCGAACGCGAAGCTGTCCGTCAAGGGGCGGACGCTGCGCTGGGGAAACAAGGGCAGCAAGGAACTCGATCTGACGAAGGGCGCGTGGTACGACTTCGAGGAGGAGAAGGGCGGCGGCGTGATCGATCTGGTCAAGCGCCACGCCAGCCTCGGCATCAGCGGCTCAGTCGCCGATGTACTCGAACGCGAGTTCGGCATACAGAAGCAGGCGCAGAAGGCGCTAGAGCCGAAGCAGTACATCCAGCGCATTCACTCTTATTTCGACGCAGACGGAGCCGAGGCATATCAGGCGCTGCGGATGTATCCGAAGTCATTCCGCCTGCGCCAGCCCGACGGCAAGGGCGGATACCTGCACAACATCAAGGGCATCACGCCGCTGCCGTACAACTTGCCCGGCATCATGCAGAAGCCGAACCAGCCAGTGTTCGTGGTTGAAGGCGAGCAGTGCGCGGACGTGCTGATCGAGGCCGGGCTGGTCGCCACGACTAACCACGGCGGGGCCGGGAAGTGGGGCGAGGAACACGCGCAGCACCTCGAAGGGCGCAACGTGATCGTCATGCCCGACAACGATCAGGTCGGTCACCGCCACGCCGACGCCGTGGTTGCGTCGCTCTGGGGCAAGGCGAACCAGATTAAGCGCGTCGATCTGCCGGGGCTGCCGGACAAGGGCGATGTCGTGGACTATCTCAGGACGCACACGCTCGAAGAGCTTGTCGGCGAGGTCAGGAAGGTCGAGCCCCTAACCGAAGCGCCGCAGGTGGCTGAGGGCGAGGTCGTCGCCGAAGAGCAGGCGATAGAGCGCTACAAGATGATGCGCCGCGACGCGGTGTTCGCAATGCCGCCGGTCGAGTTTCTCGTCGAGGGGCTGATCACCGACACCGGCTTTACGATGATGTATGGCGCGCCCGGAACCGGCAAGTCGTTCATCGCCATCGACATAGCGCTGTCCGTCGCGCACGGTCAGGCGTGGCAGGGGCAGGGCGTCAAGCAGGGTCCGGTGCTGTACATAGCAGGCGAGGGCATTGGCGGCTTCGGNAAGCGCTGGAAGGCGTGGGAGCGGCATCACGGCAAGGTGGACGAGCCGGACCTGTACCTGCTGCCGACGGCTGTGAANTTTCGTGAACCCGAGGACATCGCGCGGCTCGTCGCCACCATCGAGGACATCGATCAGCCGTTCTCGCTCGTCATCGTCGATACCGTGGCGCGCGCCATCGCTGGCGCAGAAGAGAACAGCAGCACCGACATGGGCCTGTTCGTCGCCGCATGTGACGAAATAAAGGCGCTGACAGGCGGCGCGCTGCTCGCGGTGCATCACGCCGGTAAGGACGCCAATCGCGGCGCACGAGGCTCTACGGCGCTTCTGGGTGCGGTTGACACGTCACTGATGGTCGGCAAGTCCGAGGACATCGTGGTGCTGCGTACCGAGAAGATGAAGGACGCGGAGCCACTCGACGACATCAACCTGCGGATGGTGACGGTATCGGCGACGATCTCCGAGACCTCCGTCGTGCTGGAGCGCACCGACGAGAAGCCGAAGAAGAAGAAGGCGTGGCGTCCGACCGGCTCAATCAAAAGAGCGCTTCAGGTGTTCGAGAACCTGTGCGTCGATCGCGGCTCGCCGAAGGTCAGATACAGCGATTGGACGGCCAAAATGAAGTCCGATATGCCCGATACGCCGGACAGCACGAAGGGATCGGCTCGGGATAAGCTAATCGAGGAAGAATGGATCATCTCCGTCGATGGTGTATGTTGGAAAAACAAAGAGTTAGATGGTGTTTCATCGTAGTTTCGGAGTATCGTATCGGAGCGTCGTAGTACTCCGACCGATACGACGCGCCCTATGGGCGTCGTAGTTTCGGAGCTACGATCAAATCGGAGAAGGGAGAAAAAATATGGCTACAAGGAAGAGAGTGGCGAAGGGCAAGACTTCGAGGGATTGGCGGTTCTATCCCAGCGAACGAGACGCAGATAAGTGCCGTGCTGCGCTTGCGACATATGACGCTGAGGTGAGGGCGAGAGAGGTCAGGTGGGGCGTTGACCGCCTGCCGCTTCTGGTTGAGCCGGAACTGCGCGACAGGTTCTGGGCGCAGATGGAGTTGCTCAATGCGGCGATAGCGAAGGGTAGCGGCATCGAGGTCGAGGAGGCTGTGGCGGCAACGGTGCGCGGTGTGCAGGCGCTGGAGCGCAGAGCCATCGAGCTTGGGGCCGAGCCGGTCAGCGGTGAGGTGTGGGAGGAGACAACGCCGCAGGGCGCTGTCATCGCTGTGTGCCGGGACGGAGCGAGCATCGCGAAGATCAGAGACGAGGGCAGGATCGACCGGGTCTATTCGATGGCGGAGATCGCGGCTATCGTCGAGCGCTGGGAGGAGAGCAAGGCGGGTGAATTGATGAACAGCGTGAAGTCTCTCTTTCCGGGTGCTATGATCGAGGAAGTAAAGCCGAAACCTGCTGAGATCGAGCTTGACGACGAGATACCGTTTTGAACGATGACCTGAACATCATCTACGCGAACCGCGAGTATCAACTGCTCGGCAACCATGCGTGGGTCGATGTTCACACGCTGACGATCCACATCATGCGGGGCAAGGACGGCGTGAAGGTGGAAATATTCCCGGCAGCGCACGACGGCATCAGCGAGCCTGTGGCGACGTGCAGGGCCGGGTGGAGTGATCCAGACGCGGCAAACAAGACACAGGTGGTGAAGCGTTATGTACGGTGACGGAACATTCGCGAAGTGGTTGGCTCAGGGCTGTTGCCCGAAGTGCCACAGCGCAACGCTGGAAGAGACTGAGAGGGGCAGGAAGTGCCGCTCATGTAATTTGACGATAGGAGAAGGCAATGAAGAAGCTAGAGGCGCTGGAGGCAGCCGTACACGCCGTGGAGGCTCGTGGCGAGAACTATGGCGACGTGCGGGAGAACCATCAGCGGATAGCGGCGCTGTGGTCGGTCGTGCTTGGTCAAGACGTGACGCCTGAGCAGGTGGTGCTTTGCATGACGTGCCTGAAGGTGGCTCGCCTCATGGAGACGCCGAAGCATGAGGATAGCTGGATTGATATCGCTGGCTATGGCGCATGCGGCGCAGAGATAGCTGATGGCTGACATCATCCGCATCGAGGCGCATGACAGAGACTGGGTCCGGTTCTTCCGCGATCCTTGGGACTGCGACTGGTGCGGAATGCCGACACGCGGCAGGGTTTATGAAGAGACGCAGACGGTGGTGTGCAGCGCCTGCCACAAACCGCTGCTGGAGATTGACAGCGATCCGCGTCACTACATCGCTTTCGAGGAGGACTTTGACTGATGGCATATCCGAAGGTGGACGAGAGCGTCTGGCCGGAATTCTTGGAGAGGATCAGCAACGGTGAGGCCGTGCGGGTGATCTGCAAGGACAAGAGCATGCCAAGCTGGGCGACAGTGGCGAGGAAGATTGCGGCTGAGCCAGACTTCGAGAAGCAGTATCGGATGGCGTTAGAATTCCGGGGCATGATGCTTGCCGAAGAGCTAGACGAGATTTACCGAGACACGCGAGCCGGGATGATCGATCCGGCAAGTGCTCGCGTCGCTGCTGACATCCTCAAGTGGCAGGCGGCTCGGATGACGCCAAAGATTTACGGAGACAAGCAGCAAGTCGAGGTGACGCCGTCGAAGGGTGGGTCGTATCTTGAGGCGCTGACGCAGGTCAACGCGACCGAGCCTGTGGCGCTCACAGACGAGCGAGACACACAAGCGGATACACTACGCGCGCGCGGCAAATCCGGCAAAAACGACTATCCTGATAGCGACATAATATAGGGCCGGAAACGGACTATGCGTAAGTCATTGAAATCATTACATCGCGATCTTCCATAATGAACGTTATGCGACATTTACCAGAAAGTTAACCAGATTTCGGTAGACCCCCCCCGGTCTCGCAGGCGCGCGGGGCGGGTAAAAATATATATACCCCTCACCACCCCCACCCCGCTCTCGGAGATAACGCATGAACCCCATCGGTGCCGAAAATAATGATCTCGTAGCGATGATCGCGCAGTTTCGCGACGATCCGCGTTTTTTCGTGCAATCCGTCCTCGGCGCAACGCCGCAGCGCTGGCAGGGCGAGGCGCTCGACGCGATTGCGGCGCATGACAAGGTCGCGATCAAATCGGGCCACGGCGTCGGGAAGACGGCTTTTGAGAGTTGGGTCGTGCTGTGGTGGCTGTTGACGCACTACCCCTGCAAGGCCGCCGTGACCGCCAACAGCGCGCACCAGCTTTCGGACGTGCTGTGGACGGAGATCGACCGCTGGGCGCGGAACATGCCGCAGGCGTTCAAGGATTTGCTCGATTTTAAGTCGGACAAGATCGCGCTCAAGGGCGCGTCGGACAGCTTCGCCGTCGCGCGGACGAGCCGCCGGGAGAACCCGGAGAGCCTCGCGGGATTTCACTCCCCCCACATGCTTTTTGTGATCGAGGAGGCATCCGGTGTGCCAAACGTGATTTTCGAGACGGCCTCGGGCGCGCTGTCCACCCCCGGCGCGAAGATTATCATGTGCGGTAACCCGACCCGCTCGGATGGGTATTTTTACGACGCATTTCACAGTGACCGCGAGAAGTGGCATTGCATGACTGTGTCGTGCGAGGACGGCGACTATGTCGATCCGAAGTTCATCACCGACATGGCCGAGAAGTATGGCGAAAGCAGCAACGTGTTCAGGGTGCGCGTCTTGGGCGAGTTTCCTACGCAGTCGGACGACGTGCTGCTGCCGCTGCACTTGGTAGAGGATGCGACGCACCGCGACGTGGAGGCGGGTCCGACCACGCCGGTCACTTGGGGGCTGGACGTGGCGCGCTTCGGATCGGACCGCTCAGCGCTCGCGAAGCGGCAGGGGAATGTGCTGATTGAGCCGATCAAAACATGGCAAAATAAGGATTTGATGGAGCTTGCCGGAATAGTGCTTGCGGAGCATGACGCCGTGCCGTATTCAATGCGTCCCCAAGCGATTTATATCGACGCCATCGGGCTGGGCGCGGGACTGGCCGACCGTCTGCGAGAGCTAGACTTGCCTGCGGTCGCTGTGTCGGTTTCCGAGACGGCCAGCCTGAAGGATCGATTTAATCGCTTGCGGGACGAATTATTCTGGTCTGCGCGCGAGTGGTTCGAGGCGCGCGACTGCAAGGTGCCGCAGGACGACACGCTGATCTCGGAATTGACCGGGATACGGTACAAATACCTGTCCAGCGGCAAGCTCAAAATCGAAAGTAAAGACGAGATGAAGAAGCGCGGCCAGCGTTCGCCCGACGTGGCGGATGCGTTCGTGCTGACCTTCGCTGGTCAGGGTGCGGTTGCCGGGGGTTTCTCTAGGGGTTACAATAGCAACCGCGTAGTCAAGCCGAAAACGAACTGGGTGGTGTGATGTCCGATTTATATCGGGGGTATGATGCGGGGTTACTCGATGCCTCCACCGCCGACAGAGCGCAGGGGCGTCAAGCTAGGGATGATTTTTTTCGCGGCGTGAAGTTTTCGCCGTTCGACTTGCTCGGCGCGCCGGTTGATCTTGTCAATATGGGCTTGCAGGGCATCGACACGATGTTCGGGCGTCGCAACGTGCTTGGCTCTGAGCGCCCCCTCCTTGGCGCGGATGATCTGATCAACCGATACGCCGATTTCGTCGATTATCTGGGCTATGATTATGGCCGCCCGACTGGGTCGATTGCCGAGACTGCTGGTCGCGTCACCGGCGGCATTCTAGCGCCCACAGGCGGCGCTGCGACCTTCGGGAGGGGCGTTGACCTGTTGGAGGCCGGAGGTCGCGCCTACGCCGCCGGAGCGCCTGCGCGGGTTGCAGAGCGCGCCCGGACCACCACGCTTGGGTCGGGCATTGATCCGACTGCGCCGATTGATGACATGATTGTGGCGCGTCAGGGTGGTGTGGCTAGGTCTGAGGACGTATTTTCAGAGGTGGCCGACTTCCCCTCTCTTAGCAAGTCGGAGGAGCAGCTTGTAGCCGCGTCATCCGCGCCTCCCGAAGAGGTAGCGGGGCTGGGTCGAGTGGTTACCGAGCCGATTGACCCTGAAAATATGGCCGCGTCTCGCGCTCGCTTCAATGAATTGCAGGAAATGACATCCGGCTATGAGCAGGAGAGGGCCAAGGCTCGCATTGTCAAGCTGGATGACGGCACTGACGCGATACAGTATATGGAGCCTCCGGCTACGGTTCAGACTGTCTCTATAGGCGACCTCAAGGCAACGCAGCCCGGCATTCTGACTGGCGGCGACGCGGCTTTGACTGAGGGGCCGCCTTTGGTCGTCAAAAAGGGCGGAGAGTTATTTGTCCGCGACGGACATCACCGCCTAGCGCGCATGATTGAAGCTGGCGCAGACACTGCTGATGTTCGCGTTGTTGACCTTGATGCGGGTGGCCTCCTTGGGGTTGAGACGGCGTCTGACGCCGCTGTCGAAAGCATGCCTCTGTTTCAGCAGATCGGGAAGCGCCCGATGTCCCGGGCCATGCCCCCGGCGGAGCAGGCGCTATATGAGGCTGGCGCGGCTATGCAGTTGCCGCGAGAGAGCGGCGAGGGGCTTTTGCTGCCGCAGCGCGCCTATGACCTTGGCGCGGCGCAAGCTCGCGTCATTGACGAGGGTCTGGCGATTGACCCCGGATTTCAAAACATCGCTGCGCCGTTTATTCCTGCGGAGCAAACTGGCACAATATTTCGTGACCTCGGCACTGTTGCCGACAGCCCAGTAATTAGCCTTCAGGATTTGATCGGCGACACAGCTAAGTTGATGCCCGGCGACATGACGATGGCGGGACAAGAGATTACGCACGTTATGGGCGTAAAATTACAAAATCCGGTTAGGATGCAGGGCGGCAAGGATTTTCCCGCTGAGGAGCTTTCCCGCGAACTAGGTCTTGTTTGGGCTTCTGACCCCGCCGTGATCTCTGGATATGCAAAGCAGGCGCGTGACAATCCGGGCCTTTTGGGTATTTACAGCGCTATGGGCGCAAGGTCCGGCGACTTCTCGCATCATGTGGCGGATGTTGTCGTCGATATGACGAAACAGGCCGATTGGATACCGAAATCGGAGATCAAGCGCTTCGATGACGAAGTCCGCAAATTTAAGGTCACGACAGAGCGCGCTGACGGCACCAAGGTGACGACCCAGCCGTTTGATGACTTCCCCGGCATTTTGAGCGACGAGGTCGAGAGCTATTTGTACAGCCCCGGCAAAGGTACTGCGCGCAAGGCTATTGCCGACATTATGGAGAAATCTAGCTATCGCAAGAAGGGCTTCCCCGACCTATCTGTAATTCGCACCGTGGTGGCGTCTCCCGAGATGCGCTACCGCGTGAACGATCCATCCGCAATGATGGCCCCGACCGGCGGAAGGATTGTTCGGTTTGACGCCGACCCGATGACCCCGATGGGTGGCGAGGGTAATATTCCGGTGTTCCACAAGACCTATCGTCAGGGCATCAGCGGTGAAGACCTCGGCGGCTTGGAGATGCCGGTTCCGCGCAGTCTGATCTTCCCAGAGTTTTTTGCTAGTCGTCGAGCCGCAGACAGGGCAATGTCGTCTGATCGCCGTAGCGCCGAGATCAGCAATGTGCTGCAAACCATCACGCCTGAGATCGCTGACGACGTTGACAGGTTCCAAGAGATGTATCGTCGCGGACTGCTAGGAGACGTATTCTAATGGCCCCACGCGCCCCTAAAGACCCCCGCCTAGCTAAAGCAGGCGTTAGGGAGTACAATAAGCCCAAACGGACCCCGAACCACCCCGACAAGTCGCATGTGGTTGTGGCGAAGAAGGGCGACAAGGTTAAGCTGATCCGCTTCGGCCAGCAGGGCGTCAGCGGCGCAGGGAAGAAGCCGAAGACGAAGGCGGAGAAGGAAAGGCGCAGGTCGTACTATGCAAGGCACAACGCGCAAGACCCGAACCCGGACTTCTTTTCGGCGCGTTACTGGAGCCACCGAACTAAGTGGTAACAACCCGATGGCGCAGGCGCTTCGGGAATTGAGGCAACAAATCGTGAAGCCGCGCAAGGGGCGTGGCTCTTATTCAAGGAAGGACAGGCACGATGGGATACGGTAAGGGCAAGGGCATGAACGGCGGCAAGAAGGGCGGCAAGAAGGGCGGCAAAGCCTCGAACGAAGTTCTTGGGAAGTACGCTGGCTGATGGCTAAGGGCGTCGCACATTATTTCCGCGACGGCACCCGGCACCGTGGCGGCTCTCACAAGATGCCCGACGGCTCCCTTCACAGCGGCGCTCGCCACACTGCGGCGAGCAAGAAGCTGTTTCACTTCGGCCAGCTATCTGATGCTGCCAAGAAGAAGGCAAGAAAGAGGGCATAATGGCGCGTCGTCTTCCCAGTGTCCCGAAGGACAAGAAGACCGGGCTGCCTGAGAAATATCTTCGAGGCTCTCGGTCTCGCTCTCGCAAGGCAGCAGAGATTAAGCGCACCGCGAAGGCGTACAAAGAGGGGCGCAAAATCGACGTGAAGAAAGTCAGCGCATCTCGATCCGCACAAGCGAAGAGGAAAAAGAAGCGTGGCAAAAGCTAAACCACTCTCCGAGGCGACGAAAAAGACGCTTCGCGAGAAAGCAGAGAAAGCGAATATGACCTATGGAGAGCTTTCGAGAGTATATCGACGAGGCCAAGGCGCATATCTATCTTCTGGCTCAAGGAATGTGCCAATGGCTGCGTGGGCTATGGGCCGGGTCAACAGCTACATTCGTGGCGACAAGGCGCGGACTGCGGACAAAGATATCTACAAGTCTGCGCGCTCTAGGAGTAAGAGATCATGATTGATTGTGGAAACTGCGGCCACCCGAAGCGGTGCGTCGCTATGGACCGCTGCATTATGGGCAAGATGCCTCCCGCCGACGCTGGTCCGTCGCGGACGCAAAAGCCCCGGAACGTCAACACCAGCAAGGGCAATGTCCTTATGAAGGGCGACAAGCCGGTCGAGACTGCTGTGAAAAAGGTCAAGAAAAAGGCAAAGTAAATGGCAGAGATGGACGACGTACAGCTTGGGTCAATCGTCAGCGGAGAGATCACTGACGCGCTGAACCACTTCGACAGCGAGTACACGCAGGATCGCCTGCGCGCACTCGACTTCTACCTTGGCGAGCCGCTTGGCAACGAGGTGGAGGGTCGGTCTGCTGTCGTCGCCACCGAGCTTGCCGACACGGTTGAGGCGATCATGCCGAACCTGATGCGGGTGTTCACGACGAACGACAAATACGTTCGCTTCGCCCCGCGCTCCGGCGAGGACGTTGAGGCCGCCGAGCAGGCGTCCGATTATGTCAACTATATCATCCAGAACCAGAACGACGGCTATAAGCTGCTGCACACCTTCTTCAAGGATGCGCTGCTGTTCCGCGCTGGCGTGATCAAGTTCTTCTACGAGGAAGTCGATGAGGTTGACGAAGAAGAGTACAACGGCCTGACCGAGGCCGAGCTTGTGCTTCTGCTGAACGACCCGAACATCGAGATCGTCGAGCAGCGCGAGACCGTGATGCAGTCGATGATGGATGAGGACGGCGTCGAGGTTCCGCTCGATGTGCAGTACGATCTGTCTGTCCGCGTCACGCGCAAATCGGGCCAGATTAAGGCAATCAACGTGCCGCCCGAGGAGTTCCTCGTCTCGCGTCACGCCGTCAACCTCGACGACTGTCACTTCGTCGCGCACCGCACATCGATGACTGTGTCGGAGCTTGTGGCGATGGGTTACGACCGCGACATCATCGAGCAGTACGCAGGCGAGAACGAGCTAGACACCGACCGCGAGGTGAACAACCGCTTCCAAGACCTTGAGGCGGCGACCGGCGTTGACCCGGCGGACCCGACCCTGCGCTCGGTGATTTACCACGAGTGCATCATGAACGTGGATTACGACGGCGACGGCATTGCCGAGCGTCGGCGCATCTGCGCGATTGGCTCCGACGGCGACTACATCCTGCATAATGAGCCGTGGGATCACATGCCCTTCGCGGTATGCTCGCCGATCCTGATGCCGCACCGCCTGATCGGCCGCTCGATCTACGATCTGACCGAGGACTTGCAGGTCATCAAGACCACGCTGATGCGCCAGTATCTCGACAGCGTCTACAGCAGCACCCTGCCGCGCATGATCGCGGTCGAGGGTCAGGTGAACCTCGACGACCTGCTCGACGGCTCTGCTGGCGGCGTCATCCGCGCGCGTCAGCCCGGCATGGTTCAGCAGATCACCGGCGCGTCCGTAGGCGGCGAGATCAGGCCGCTGATGGATTACCTCGACAGCGTGAAGGAGACGCGCACCGGCATGAGCCGCGCGTCGCAGGGACTGTCGCCCGATAGCTTACAGTCCTCGACTGCCAGCGCGGTTGCGGCGACTGTTCGCGGCGCGCAGGTGAAGCTGGAGAGCTACGCGCGCACAATGGCCGAGACTGGCGTGAAGGACTTGTTCAAGGGCATTCTTCACCTCGTCCTGAAGCACGACAACAAGCCGAAGGTCTTCCGCCTGCGGAACAGCTTCGTGCCGATCAACCCGGCGGAGTGGAAGTCGCAGTTCGACACCATCGTGCAGGTCGGGCTTGGCACCACAGACGACGAGACGAAGATCGCCTTCCTGACGCAGGTCGCGGCGAAGCAGGAGCAAATCCTGATGCAGCTTGGGCCGCAGAACCCGATTGTGTCGATGGAGCAGTATGTGAACACGCTGCGCTCGATTGCCGAGATTGGCGGCTTCAAGGATGTCGATCAGTTCTTCAATTCGCCTCAGATGATCCGCCAGCAGATGATGATGCAGCAGGCGCAGCAGCAGGCTCCGCAGCCCGATCCGAAGCTGGTCGAGCTTGAGCAGGAGATGGCCCTGAAGCGTCAGCGGATGGAGATGGAAATCCAGCTTGAGCGCGAGAAGATGGTGATGGAGATGGAGCTTCGCAGGCAGGAGCTTCAGGCTGAGGCGGAACTTCGTGTCGCCAAGGCCGTCACCGACGCCGATATTTCAACTAACCTGCCGAGGAACTAGGGATGTTTGAGTTCAGGGGTGCAAGAGAGGCCGAGCGCGAATTCGCTGAACGCGGCAGCGCGTCGGGCATTGACAGGTCCGTCGAGCAGGCCAACCGCGAGGATACCTTCTCCCAGATACAGGAGAATTTAGCGACAGCGGCCATGATACAGGCGGCTGCTGATCGAGCGGCTCAGTCTGAGCAGTTCCGTCAGGCCGGTTATGATGCCTATGCCGCGCAGACACAGGACGCTATTGACCAACTTCAGCGTCAGATGGACCAGCCTCGCGCCCCTGCGATGACCCCACTGGGCTTGGGCCTAGATGCTTTCGGCGGCTACATGCGAGAAAACATGATGGGGCAACTTCAAGACGCGCTGAGCCGGGAGAGGTTCCTAACCGACCGCAGGCTTGTTGCCCCTGTTTATGGGCCAACCGGAATGCTGACTGGTGTTCGCGATGAATATGGCCGCCTGACAGGACGCGACCCGATTGCCGAGGCGGCGGAGCAAGAGCGTCGCATGCTCGAAACCGACGGTCAGCCCGAGATTGTCAGCACCGTGCAAGACCCCGCGACCGGTCAAGAGAGGTGCCCCGACGGATACATCTTCGACGAAGACCTTCAGGCATGCCGTAAGAAGCCGATGGAGCGCGCTGCGGTTGATACTACGCCCGGCGAGCGCTATATCCGCTCTGGGCTGCTGGACGTGGCTCCAGAGGGCTTGATGGGCTTTCAGGAGCGTTACGGCGCAGGCTTCGGCTCGCCGATGGACTTCGCTTCGGCAAACCGGGCGTTCCGCATGGGCGGCGCCGTGACGCCGAGCTTCTACAGCGCACCACCGAAACTGGACGGATACACGCTGCTCACATGAACGAACACAAGAACAGGCAGCGGCAGGACCGCGCGGCGAAGGCCGAGGCACTGCTGCGAAACGAGCTTTTCATCGAGGCGTTTGAGTATCTCGATGAGCAATTCGTCGAGGCTTGGAGAACCTCCGGCATCGACGATGAGGAGGCGCGCGAGAAGATATTCCATTTGATGCAGGCACTTGGCGCTGTGAAGGGGTATTTTCAGAGCGTTGTCGAGGATGGTAAGATGGCGCAGGCCCAGCTTGACGAGTTCAGGCGGTATGGCCGCATAAACTAGGAGATTTTTTATGTCCGACAATCCGCAAGGAACCGGAGCAATTTCGTTAAATGATGCAGTTTCTCTTCTGAACACGCCCCCAGCGGACACCGTGACAGAAGAGCAGGTCGAGGCTCAAGAGCCTCAACAGCCTGAGCCTGAAGCATNCGAGCCGGAAGAGGANACCGCAGAAGCGACCTCGGAAGANGAGTATGNGGANGACGATGAGGGCGAAGACGCCTACGAGGCGGATGACGGCGAGGAGTACGACGAGGAACCCCCCGAGGTCTACACCGTAAAGGTGGACGGCCAAGAGGTAGAGGTAACCCTCGACGANCTTCAAAACGGTTATTCGCGGCAGCAGGCGTANACTAAGCGTTCGATGGAGTTAGCCGAACAGCGCAAAGCCTTTGAGGCGGAGCAGGCTGAAACGAGACAAATTCGAGACGNTTACGCGCAGCAACTTGATCAGTTGGCTGCCCAAATCCAGCAGACAACTCAGCAGGAGCCTGACTGGAGAGCATTAGCCGAGACTATGTCCGAGCGCGACTTGTTTCTGTACAAGGCCGAATGGGACCAGCAGAAGGAATACCAGAAGCAGGTTCAGGCCGAACAGCAACGCATTGCGGCGGAGAAGTCNCGCGANCAGGAGCAGGAGCTTCGCAAGCATCTCGAGGTGCAGCGTACAGACATGCTCAACCGAATTCCTGCGTGGCAGGATGANGACGTTCGCGAGGCGGAGCGCAGGGANGTNATNNCCTACGCTCAGAAGCGGATCGGGTTTTCGGAGGAGGAGATTGCAAACGCATCTGATGCGCGCGCGATTGAGCTTCTCTACAAGGCGTGGCAGTGGGACCAGCTTCAGGAGAAGAAACCCGCCGCCAAGAAGCGCACCCGAAAGGCTCCGAAGATGGCTAAGGCAGGGCGACCAAAGACCAAGCGCGAAGTTGCTAACCGTTCTCGGCAAGAAGCCAGAAAGCGCTTTGAAAGCGCTGGCACGGTGGACGCTGCTGTTGAGTATCTCATGGGTCGCAAGTAGACCCGCAACTTGAAAAGGAAAAAGTCATGACGACTTTCGCTACTAGCGCTGCGATTGGTGAGCGCGAGCAGCTTGCCGATGTGATCTATCGCATCGACCCTGCTGAAACACCGATCTTCTCGAACGTGAAGAAGGAAACCTCGAACGGCATCTTTACCGAGTGGCAAGTTCAGGAACTGGCATCCGCCAGCACCACGAACTACCACAACGAAGGTGCCGACACTGCGACTGCGGCGGCCACGCCGACCAGCCGCGTGGGTAACTACCACCAGATTTCCAAGAAGGTCTTCGCGACTTCTGGCACTCTGGATGCGGTAGATACTGCCGGACGTGAGCGTGAACACAATTACCAGAAGGTATTGAAATCATTGGAACTTCGTCGCGATCTGGAAAAGATGATCGGCGATACCGATGTTGCTCGTTCCGCTTCTGACCCGCGCAAGTCGGCTTCGCTGTCTTGCTGGATCACCAACGGTTCTGTTGGCGCTTCCGGTGCCTTCTCGACCGGTGATGGTTCCGACGCAGTAACCGGCGGCACCGACCGCGCACTGACGCTCGCCCTCATCGAGGACGCGCAGCAGGACGCATGGGCCGACGGCGGCAACCCGCGCATGATGGTCATGTCCGCAACCAACAAGGCCAACTTCTCGGACCTTGCTGCTTCCGGCAACCTCGTCAGCAACGACGTGAACATGACCGCCGCCAAGGAAGTCACCTATGTCGGTTCGACTTCGGTGTTCCTCGGCGACTTCGGAACTGTTGAGGCAACTCCGTCTCGCCAGCTTTCCAACGACCGCATCTTCCTGATCGACCCGGACTTCGTGTCGCTCTGCACCCTGAACGGTCGTAACTTCCTTGAGGAAGACCTTGCCAAGGTTGGCGACGCGACTGAGAGCCACGTCCTGATCGAGTGGGCGCTCAAGCCGACCGCCCCGAAGGCACACGCAATGATCCTCGATCTGAGCGGTTCCTAATCTAGCGAGGGGGCGGCTTCGGCTGCCCCCTCCTCTATGAGGGCAAAATGAAGCGATATCTCTACACCAGTCCCAGAGACCGCAAGGAAATCGTGATGCACCAGCACAACGATGGGACGATGCACATTGAACAGCGGCAGGAATTTGGCGACCTGCTGAAGCTAAACAAGCAGATGGCGAACGACTACCGCCCCGGCTCACTGATCGGCAACACGCAGCGCCACGCACAGCATGTGGCCGAAATCCCGAACGTGGTGTACAATCACCTTCTGGAGAAGTTNGGCCCGATGCGCGAAAACCAAAAGGCGTGGAAGCAGTGGCTGAATGATCACCAGAACCGGGCATTCAGAACAGGCGGCGGAAANCTCTGATGGCGATCTCGACCTACAGCGAACTGAAGACGGCNATNGCGAACTTTCTTGCTCGCGATGACCTGACCAGCGTAATCCCCGACTTNATNCANCTNGCCGAGGCNACGATGTCTCGCGAGCTTGAGACGCGGTCGCAGGAGAAGCGCGCCACCGCAACGCTGACGGCTGACGATGAATACATCGCGCTGCCGACNGACCTGCGGGANGTTCGCGAGGTCAAGCTGAACACGACGCCGATCACGGTGCTGACCTACTACAGCCCGGTNGCGCTCGATCAGAAGTTCTCGTCCGGCGGCACTGGCAAGCCCAAGGGCTTCAGCATTGTCGGCGACGAGATGAAGCTGCGCCCGGTGCCGGACAGCAGCTACACAGCCGAGATCATCTACATCGGCTCAATCACGGCGCTGTCCGACAGCAACGCCACAAACAACATCCTGAGCCGCTCGCCCGATGCCTACCTATACGGCAGCCTCGCGGAGGCGTATGCTTACCTTCTCGATGAACAGCGCGCCGCTCAGTACATGCAGCGCTTCAACCTTGCGCTCGAACAGATCAAGGTTGACGAGCAGCGCGCACATTACGGAACTGGGTCGCTACAGATCAGCAGCATCTACCAGCGCCAAAATGCAGCAGTGGAGAGCTAAACAATGTCTGCGATGTCTGACTACCTTGAGAACAAAATCCTCGACCACGTCCTCGGGACGACTGCCTACACCGCGCCGACAACCGTGTATGTCGGCCTCGCCACCGCGTCGTTTGCTGACGACAACAGCGGCACCGAACTGACCGGCAACAACTACAGCCGCGTCAGCGCCACCTTCGACGCAGCCGCGTCCGGCACCACCGACAACAGCGCGGCAATCGAGTTCGCTGCGGCGACTGGGTCGTGGGGTACGGTCTCGCACTTCGGAATTTTCGACAGTTCATCAGGTGGTAATCTTTTAATTCATGGCGCGTTTACCACCGGCAAGGCCATCGCGTCGGGTGACGTTCTGAAAATCTCGACAGGTGATCTCGACATCACCGCAGCATAAGGTGATGCCGTGGCTATCACGAAGCCTACCCTTGATCAGCTAACAGGCTCCATTGATGCCTTCGTCGGGTCGCTTGACACCGACGCTGATCTGCTTCGCGCTGATTTCACCAAAGAGCCGACCCTCGAAGAACTGGACAGCATTGTCGGGAGCCTCGACAGTGCTGACGCCTTTGGCGATCTCGACAGCCTGAGCTTCGACTTCTTCTCGGTCGCCGGTAGCGCGGCCACAGCAATAACCGCGACGGCGCAAGCCACCTTCCCGATTGAGTTCGATGCGTCTGTGTCGGTCTCGATGTCGGCCACCTCCGACAACTTCCGCGAACGCGGCGTCGATGCGTCGGTAACCGGCGCGGCGTCCGTTGCCGCGTCTGCCGCGTTCATCGCGCACATGGAAGGCTCCGCCAGCGTCGCCATCACGGCCACGTCGGACAATGACCGCATCAGAGGCGTAGAAGGCGCCGCAGACGCCGCTGTAACGGCCACAGGCGCGTATGTGACCGTGTTCACGGTTGCCAGTAGCGCAGATGTCTCTATGGCCGCCACAGCGGCTCCTGTGGGCGTTTTCGTAGGGGCAGGTTCCGCAGACGTGGCGCTGTCTGCTACAATGCGCGGCAGGGTGCTGGGCGAGGAGTGGACGGAAGTTACCGACGGCACCGAGACGTGGACAGATATCGCGGCAGGCTCTGAGGTCTGGGCGACGGTAACTACAGGCAGCGAGGTCTGGTTGCAGCAATGATACAGTTTGGCGAATGGCTGCCCGATCAGCCCGACTACTCGAACCCCGGCGTGACGCGCGCCGAGAATGTCATCCCTGCGGCTGGTGGGTATCGCAGCCTGCCCGAGTTCGTCGCCTACTCCGGCGCGGCTGACGGCGACATCAACGGCGTATTTGCGGCGAAGGATAACGACGGCAACGTCAAGCTGTTCGCAGGCGACAACACAAAGCTCTACGAATTCGACAGCACCGACAGCGGCCTCGACAATATCTCGAAGTCGGGCAACTACACGCTGACCACGCCCGAGGAGCGCTGGCGCTTCGTGCAGTTCGGCAAGGACGTGATCGCGGTCGGCGGCCTCGGGGTCAACCCGCAGCGCTACACGCTCGGCACCAGCAGCCTGTTCGCCGATCTGGGCGGCTCGCCCCCGGACGCTGACTTCATCGCAGTGGTGCGCGACTTCGTGTGGCTCGGCAACGTCGATGATGGGTCGGGCAACCGCCTGCCGTACCGCGTCCAGTGGTCGGGCTTCAACGACATCACAAGCTGGACGGCTGGCACCGATCAGTCCGACTTCCAAGACATCCCCGACGCAGGCAACGTGACCGGGATGGTCGGCGGCGAATACTGCACGATCCTGATGGAGCGCGCGATTGTCCGCGCCACCTACTCGGGTCCGCCGCTGATCTTCCAGTTCGACAAGGTCGAGACGGCGCGCGGCTGTCAGGTGCCGGGATCGATCTGCAACATCGGCCACACTGTCTTCTACCTGTCCGACGACGGCTTCTATGCGTTTGACGGCCAGCGGTCTCAGAACATCGGGGCCGAGAAGGTGGACAAGTTCTTCTTCGACGACTTCAACATCGCGCACAAGGACAAGATGACATCGAGCGTCGATCCGCAGAACCAGATCGCGGTCTGGTCCTATGTGTCGAACGACAGCACCGACGCCAAGCCCGACAAGCTGCTGATCTACAACTACGCCATCGGTCGCTGGTCTATCGCCTCGGTACAGGCCGGACTGATTGCGCCGATGTTCACTCCGGCCTACACGCTTGAGCAGCTTGACAACGTCAACGCCAGCCTCGACGCGCTCCCGGCCTCGCTTGACAGCGCGCTGTACAAGGGCGGCCAGTTCATCTTTGGCGGCGCTCAGGGCGACAAGATATTCACGTTCACAGGCGACCCGCTCGCGGCAACCATCGAGACGGCAGAGGCCGGGCTTGCGACCGGAAAGTTCAACATGGTCACGCGCGTTTATCCGTATCACGAAAACGGCACCGTGACGGTCCAGATTGGCACACGCGGCCTGCACTCCGACACGGTCACGTTTACGGCGGCGCAGTCTCCAAGCGCGGACGGCTTCGCGCCGTTTCGGGCGCAGGGCCGGTATCACCGGGCGCGCATGAACCTGAGCGGCCAGTGGTCATTCGCGCAGGGCATGGACGTTGAGGCGAGGCAGATAGGCAGGCGATGACGACGCGCACCAGCAACTTCCGCATCCTGAACCCGATCCTCGCGACGACGCGAGAGATCGCCGAGCTTCTCAACCGCACGATTAACGGCGGCCTGAATAGCTGGGACTATGTGACGCTTCAAGCGAACGNGACCGAGACGACGCANNNNGACCCGCGCTTCTCGAANGAGAGCNTNGTGTTCTTCACGTCNATCGANCACTCGCCGTCGCACTTNNAGCCNTANATNAAATCGACCTCAACTGATGGGACGATGAAAATTGGACACANCAACCACGGNCANACACAAGAGTTCGCCTACCTTATTATCGGTTGATCACTGGGCGCGCTGCTCGAANTACATCGAGGANGCGCTCGAATACGCAGGCGGNTCGCACACNNTNCAGGACGTGATGCTTGCNGTNGCTGAGGGCAAGGCCCAGTTCTTTCCGCTCGAAAGGTCTGCTATAGTGACAGAAATCGTTGACTATCCGCAGAAGGCGATGTGCCGGATTTGGCTGGCGGGTGGTGATCTGGACGAGCTAATAGACGCGGAAGCTGCAATCGCCGCGTGGGCCAAGACGCTAGGTTGCAGCGGGATGGAGATCATCGGGCGCAGGGGTTGGTCTCGCAAACTTGAAAACTACCGGCAGAGCGCGGTGGTGCTTATGAGGGATTTCAAAGATGAGTAAAGGTGGCGGCACGACAAGACAGGTGACCAGCACTGGCGCGCCAGAGTACGCGCAGCCGTTTCTGGAGTTCGGTCTTTCCGAGGCGAAGGAACTGTACGGAACACCGCAGCAGTTCTTCCCCGGCTCGACCACCATCGGCTTTGCGCCGGAGACAGAAATGGCGCTGTCGGGCTTGCGTCAGCAGGCTGTCAGCGGCTCACCCTTCATCGGTGCCGTGCAGGACGTGGTGATGCAAAACCTCACCGGCACGAACCCGCTGATGGCTGCGGCCTTCCGCCCCGCCATCGAGGCCGTGCAGGCCGAGGCATCGAAGGCCGGGCGCTACGGCTCCGGCTACCAGCAAGCGGCTCTGGCTCAGGCACTTGCGCCGATGGCGTATCAGGCGCAGCAGGCGGCCATCGCTCAGGCTCCTGCGGCTCGCCAGTTCGGTCAGGCTGACCTTGAGACGCTGGCGCAGGTTGGCGCTGCCAGAGAGGCGCAGGACGCGGCAGAGCTTGCGGCGAACATCCAGCGCTTTCAGTTCGAGCAGGAGGCACCGCGCGCTGCCCTTGCGGATTACATGGCAACCGTTGCAGGCGGCACGGTCGGCGGTCAGTCGATCCAGCCGGTCTATCGCCAGCCTGCTCTCTCTGCGCTTGGCGGCGCTCTGGGCGGCGCTCAGCTTGCTGGCCTAATGCCTGCCGGAGGCGCCTTCACGCCGGGCATGGGTGCCGGTCTCGGCGCTCTCGCAGGACTGTTGGGGTAACACATGAGACATCAGATGACACGGCCCGGACTTCTCGCTTTTCAGCGTCCAGATACGGCGCGGCGCTTTCTCGATCTGATGAACCCGCCAGCGCCTAGCGTCACAATGCGAAGCCCGATGCCCTACACCACGCCGTCCGGCGTTGTGCCTGCGGCGGCTATGGACGCGCAACAGCTTTCCGCATATCGCGCTCAGCAGCGCCCCGCGCCCCGCGTGGTCATGCCGCTGGAGCAGGCCGCAATGCGCGGCTCGATGATCCCGCGCAGTCCTCGCCTTCCGGCAGCGCCGCAAGCGCCGAGGACTATGGCTGACGCTTTCCGCCAGCCTCTGACTTCGCCGACCGGCCAAGGCATCGCGGCTGCGGCGCTGACTGGCCTCGAATATGGCGGCCCCTCGCTGCAACCGACCTCGCTGGGTCAGGGCATTGCGCGGATGGGCGCGGCTGGAATGGCGGCATATCTCAGGGGCAAGGAGATGGAGGCCGCTTCACAGAAGGCCGCATTTGACCGCGCCGCCACCATTGCTGATCTTTCGATCAAGGCGCAGAAGGCAGAAGGCGGGGGCATGTTTAAGGGGTCCGGCTTTAAGGCTGGCGCGTTTAATATGCTGATTGAGCTTGCGCCGAAGGTTGAGGCTGGCACAGCCACCGCCCCAGAAATGCAGGCGTATTCTCTCGCATATGGAGAGGCTGCCGCTCCGCGCACCATTAGGTCGTATGACGATCAGGGGAACGAAACTATCGAGACGGTTCCCGGTGCGAATATGTCTCAGTTCCCTAAGCCTCCGGGGTTTGTAGAGCCAGAGGTAACAACGAAGCCAAGCAAAGAAGCGGTAAAAACATCCAAGTTCGCGTCTGAGCTTCGCACTATGGGGAGCAGGCTCAATCAATACAGAAATATATTGATGGCCGACAGTTTTGACCGAGTGGATATGGCTTCTGGCGCGAGCGGCTTCCCGACCGATGAGATGGCGCAGGCGTCGTCTGTCGCTGAGGCGCTTCGGCTTGACTTGAAAAACCTGTATGAGCTTGGCGCGCTTGTAGGTGGAGACTTCCAAATCCTCGACAACTTGCTAACTGCGCCGAACACAGCAAAGGCGGCAAAGGCCGGAAAGACCAGCCTGCTTCTTCAGCTTGATCAACTTGAAAGAACTATTCAGGACAAGCTCAAAGAAAAAGAGCAGCCGAGCATTCCGGGCCTTTACTTGAACCCGATTGAAATTACCACCAGAGACGAATGGGACGAAGTTCCTATTGGCGGATACGCCATCCTGCCTAACGGTGAAATTGTGTACAAGGAAAGATAATGGCTGACGATCTCTCAAACCTGCCGGGCGCTCGCGTCGTTAAGCCTGCTGACAAATCTAAAGAGGGAAAAAGCAACTGGGACGCGGTCAGCTTCGCCACCGGCGTGGCGCGCTCGATTGGTCAGGGCATCACCTTCGGCTTTGCCGACGAGGCTGAGGCGTATGTCCGCAGCGTCCTTGGCGACCAGACATACGAAGAGGCGAAGAAGGCGACGAACGCTGAGCTTGCAAAGTTTCGCGGCGAGAACCCCTTCCTGTCCTTCGGCCTTGAGATCGGCGCAGCAATCATGACGCCGGGCGGCCTGCTGAAGATTGCGTCTAAAGTTCCCGGCCTCGCAAAAGTGGCGCAGAAGGGCATGCAGACCACCACCCCTGTAACAAGGGGCATAGCGGGTGGCGCGCTGTACGGCGCAGGCACGGCTGAGACGAAAGCAGACATTCCAGCCTCGATGGCTCTGGGCGCTGGCCTTGGCTACGCAGGTGCTAGGTATGCTCCCGCCATCACTGAGGGCGCGAAGGAGCTTATCAAGCGCGGCATCCCACTGTCTGTGGGGCAGCGCCTCGGCGGCACTGTCGGTATGATTGAGGAGGGGCTGTCCAAGCTGCCTATTGGCGCGGAGATGATCGGCCCGACGCGCCTCAAGGCTCTCCAGCAGTTTGCGACAGCAGCGTACAATGAGGCTCTTGCGCCGCTTGGCAAAAAAGTCAAGAAAGGCGCTGACCCGCGAGCGGCGGCAATCGAGGCGCAAGAAATTTTTTCAGACAGCTACAAGAAGGCGCTTCAAGGCATTGAGATTGACGCAGGCGCAGGATTTGTCGATGACATTCAAGCCGTAATCGCCCCTTATGTTCAGGCGCTGGATAAGCAGGGCAGAGAGAAGCTAGAGGAGTTTATCATCGACGAAATCTTCGAGCGCGCCCCCGGAGATAAATTAACAGGAGAAGGCATAGCGGCAATTCAGCGTCGGTTCGGCGAGCTTGCCCAGAACTACATGAAATCCACGGACGCATATCAGTCCACCTTGGGCCGGGCTATCCGAGCCGTGGACGCCGAGATGATGGACCTCGTCGGGAAGTATTACCCGGCCAAGGCTGACCTCCTCCGCAAGACGAACGAAGCGTATTCGATGTATTACCCTGTTCGGGCTGCGGCCACAGGGGCGAATGTCAAAGACAACATTTTCACGCCAGCGAAGCTGCTGTCCGCCGTCCAGAGGGAAGAGCGCAAGGCAGGCGCTGCCGGTCTGAACCGGCTTGAGCGTGGCGAGGGCAGGCTTCAAAAGTTTGCAGAAACTGCCGCAGAGACCATCGGCGCGAAGGTTCCAGAGAGCGCCCCGCTCAGGACGTTTGCGACGCTTGCTGGATATGGCGCGGCTGGAGGTGCCGCTGCGTTTGATCCAATTATGACCGGTCTTGCACTCGGCGGCGGCAAGCTCGCATACACTCGGCCCGGTCAGGCGGCCACCTCGTTCCTGATGGAGAGGGTGACCGCTCCAGCAATGCGCTCCCCCGCGACCGCTGGCCTGCTGGCCGCTGAGGCTGCGCCTACGGCGAGTGGCCTACTCGGCATTCCGTCCGCCGAGGCAGGCATGCTTCCCGGCACCGGAGAGGCGCGCATCCCTGAGCCGGGCATCCGTTACGAGACGATCACCGACCGCCTCGGCAATCCGGTCACCTACGCCATCACAGACGGCGGCGCAACGATGACGCGCGTGACCCCATAGTGCGATAACCCCCGCGCCGTGATAAACTGCACGGACGCTGAAGAAGGAACAACCTGATGGCAAAGAACTCGATCCGCGACTACGACGCAACGTCTGCCAACAATACTGACGTTCAGTCGGTTGACATCTCCGAAGGCTGCGCCGCGAGCGGGATCAACAACGCTATTCGAGAAGTCATGGCCGACCTCAAGGATGTCAGCACCGGCGCGGTCAATCTTGAGACGCCTGCGGCTGACCGGCTCGACGTGGACAACATCCGCATCGACGGCAACACCATTTCGTCCACAGATACGAATGGCGACATCACCCTCGACCCGGATGGCACGGGCGACCTGATTGTTGCGTCGGGTAATGTGGGTATTGGTACGACCAGTCCAAGTGCTAATCTAGAGATTGCTTCTACTGCTGGTGCATTGCAACTTACCGACACAGACGGCACTGAACAAAACACCATTTTGAAACAATCTGGCGGTACGTTTTTCTTACAGGCGAGAGACGGCAGCAGCAATGCACCTATCGTTTTCGGCGGTCAAGGTGGTGGTTCATTCGACGAGCATATGCGCATCAACAGCAGCGGCAACGTCGGCATCGGGGAAACCAGCCCTCTCGGCACCCTCCACATCCGCACCAGCGATGCTGGCATTACCAGCGTCAACGGAAACGCCGACGACCTTATTGTAGAAAACAACGGTAACTGCGGCATTTCTATCGCCTCAAGCACAAGCGGTGAAGGCAACCTTAATTTCATCGACAGCGGCGACACGAACATCGGGCGTATTCAATACCTTCACAACAACAACATCATGATTTTCCGCACTAATGATGCAGAACGTATGCGCCTAACAGGCAATGCTCTTGTAATCGGTGCGGATGCCATCACTGACAATAACAACAACAAAAGAGGCATCAGCTTTATTGACGATAATGTTGGCGCACGAACAATCACTCGTTCCGCTACTGTCAACACAGGTGGTGTTACACTCTTTGACTTCATCAACGGCAATGGGTACGTCGGCAGCATTGTGGTCGGCGGTTCTAGCACATCCTTTAACACATCGTCCGACTACAGGATGAAGGAAAATGTCGTTGACATGGCCGGTGCGATTGATCGCGTCAAGCAACTGTCTCCCCGCCGTTTCAACTTCATCGCAGATGCAACAACAACGCTGGACGGCTTCCTTGCCCACGAGGCAGCTACAGTCGTGCCGGAAAGCGTGACCGGCGCAAAGGATGCCGTTGAGGTTTGGCAGGATGGAGAAGATTTGCCGGATGGCGTTTCGGTTGGTGACAACAAGCTAGATGAAGATGGAAACACCATCCCTCTGATGCAGTCCATCGACCAAGCCAAGCTGGTGCCTCTTCTGACTGCCGCACTGCAAGAAGCCATTGCCAAGATTGAAACCCTCGAAACCGAAATGACTGCGCTCAAGGCGCGCGTGACCGCACTGGAGGACGCATAAATGCCGAAGGATAAACTTACCCAATACTCCGCGACCAATGCGTCGAACACGGATGTCGGCGGCGTCAACATCGACGAGGGCATGCTTCCCAGTGCGGTGAACAACGCGATCAGGGAACAGATGACCCATCTGAAAAACTTCTCAGATGGCACGGATGCGATTGATGCGCTGGCGGTGGACAATCTCAAGCTCGACGGCAACACGATCTCGTCGACCGACACCAATGGTGACATCACGCTCGACCCAAATGGCACTGGTTCGATCAGCCTTGACAGCGGCGTGGTAATAAACGAAAGCGGCGCTAATGCAGACTTTCGCGTCGAGAGTGACGGCAACGCCAACATGCTGTTCGTTGACGCAAGCGCAAACAATTTTGGCGTAGGACACGGCTCGCCGAACAGAACGTTCCATGTCTCAAGCCCCGGCGCAGAGGTCTCATTCGCCAACACCAATATGTCTGCCGACCGCAGGACAATGAACTTCTTTATGTCTTCGGACAAGGCGCACTGGCGCATGTTAAATGATGCAGGAGACGCCGGTGGCGGTGCCGTGACATTAGACTTCACTGGCAACATGACGGTTCCGGCTAACTTAACCGCCAGCGGCACAGTCTTCGGCGACAATCAGATTTTGCAAGTCGTGAAGGCAACGCACTCCTCGACGACACAGCTAACATCATCTGGGGCGGCACATGAATTGACAAGCAGTCTGCGCCTTTCGATCACGCCGAAAGCATCCGACAGCTTGCTGTATCTAAACTTTTTCGCACCCTTTGCCTATCCCAACAGCAATAATTTGCAATATGCCTACTTTTACGATGTGACAAACTCGGGTTCTGTAGGATTGCCGACAGCCTTGGGCGCTCGCATGTCAACAACTTGGGCCAAGCGCACAACCGCCTTTGATGCTAACGACATGGACACCATAAACATGAGTGCGGTGATCGGTGCCAGCAACACCAACGCACGCACCTACACGATCTACCACCGCACAGAAGGTGCCGTTGCACAGTTTCTGCAATCGACATTGGGGTCAGCGGCAGGCACGGCCACCGTTATGTTTTTCTATATTATGGAGGTTGCAGCCTGATGGCACAGGACAGTCACAGACACGCCGCGATTTATGCGCTTCACGATAACGTCGCCTATGTCGTGGGCGATGAGAACGGCGTCAAGGCATATGACGCAAACGATCAGGAGGTCGCCTACGACAGCGCCGCCGTCGAGACAAAAGCATCTCAGGTTGAGGCTGATGAAAACTTGGCTGCGCTTCGCGTTGAGCGAAACAAGAGGCTGGTCGAGACAGACTACTGGGATGCGTCAGACACGCCTGCGATGTCTCAAGCTCAGATCGCCTACCGTCAAGCACTGCGGGACATCACTGACAACGCGACAAGTCTCGACGACGTGACTTGGCCGACTAAGCCGTAGGTGCGCCGATGGAAATGGACAGCATGATGTTCTGGAACTTGCTCCTGACGCTGGTGATCGCGCCAGCGCTGTGGGTGTTCCGGTCGGTGATCGCCGAGGTCAAGCGGATCGACATCCTGCTGAACAGGACGCGCGAGGATTACGCCACGCGCTCCGAGATGAAGGAAGATATGCAGCAGGTGCTTCAGGCGCTTCACCGCGTCGAGGACAAGCTCGACCGAGTGCTGGGGCGCGAATGATGTGGAGATGCTGCACGTCTTCTGTCTGGTGGTTGTCCTCGATGGCAGGACTGTGAGCCGCGACGCTTGTTGGTTCGACATCGACCGCTGCCTTTATTTTAGCCGCCGAATAAAGGCGCAATCTCCGAGGCGGTTTCAGACTTACTGCCTACCGGAGTTTATCCAAGAAGGCAGCAGGAAGGTGTACTGATGATCGCGGTCCCGATGATCGACCTAATACAGATCGGCATGCTGATCGTGATCCTCGTTGTCGTGACGAGGCGCTAATGCTTGCGGAACTGGCGGCTTGTAATGCGGCGTTTAGCGTCATCAAGACTGCCATCTCCAACGGCAAGGAGATCGCTGATGCCGCGTCTGCGGTAGCGTCCTTCGTCGGCGCAAAGGAAGACCTCCAGCGCAAGGCCCAGAAAAAAGGCGGCGGCTCTGACCTCGAAGAATTCATGGCGCTTGAGAAGATCAGGCAGCAGGAGGAAGAGCTAAAGACGATTATGATCTACGCAGGCCGCCCCGGCCTGTGGCACGACTGGCAGCGCTTTCAAGCAAAGGCAAGGACAGCACGACGCGAGGCGGAGATAGAGGCCGCTGCGCGCCGGAAGAGGATCGTCGAGGGCACAATCATCGCGGTGTTCATCGCGTGCTGCCTCGCCGTACTCGGGGCGCTTGGGGCGCTCATTCTCCACCATCAAGGAAGACTGTAGGGGGAGCGCCTGACAGGGTCAGCCACGACGACCGGCTTGATGGGGGAGTACATCACGGCGGCAGCAATCCTCGAATTAGGCTATCGCGTCTCTGCGGCGCAACAGGATAGCGTTGACCTCGTCGCATGGTTCGGCGGCGACTTCTTCCGGGTGCAGGTGAAGTCGGCGCACCTCAGAAAACAGAAGGACCACCGCCCCTGCTACCAGTTTCAGAACGCTGCCGGGCGCATGAAGAAGACGCTGCCGAGCCTTGATCGGTTCGACATCCTCGCACATTGCGCCATCAATCAGCGCCGGGTACACTTCACGGCGGCCTGCTGCGTCAATCAGTACACGCAGCGCAGGCCGACAAGCTGGTTCGACAAGCCGGACATCGAGTGTGATAGCTGGCACCGGGCCGTGCAAATCGTGATGGAGACGCGAAATGGATAAGCTGATCGAGATGATCAAACACCACGAGGGCGTGGTGCCGCATGCCTACACCGACAGCCGTGGGTACTGGACGATAGGCGTTGGCCGCCTGATCGACCAAGAGTTAGGCGGCGGACTGTCCGAGGACGAGATCGACTACCTGCTGGCGAATGACCTGAAGCGCTGCCGGGCAGAGGCAGAAACCTACCCATGGTTTGCTGGCCTCTCAGAGCCGCGTCAGGCGGTTGTAATCTCGATGCTGTTCAATCTAGGCAAGCCACGCTGGGACGGCTTCAGGAAGGCTCAGGCGGCGATTGATGCGGGAGATTACGGCGAGGCTGCGGCGCAGATGCTCGACAGCAAGTGGGCGGCGCAGGTCGGCAAGCGCGCCGAGGACATGGCCGCGATGATGATCAGCGGGGAGTGGATGGATGGCTGAGCTAACTTTCGAGCGCATCCTTCAGTGGAAGCTGATGCCCCGCCTGATGATGCTGGCGATCACGGTGATGTGCTTCAACGTGGTCGGCTGGTACACCACCCTCGAAAACCCGACGATTGAGCAGAGCGGCTTCTGTAGCGTCGTGTTCGGCTGCTTCAGCGCCTGCTTCGCTGTGTGGCTCGGCAAGAGTGAAGACAAGTGAAGTGGCTGCTGCTGATGGTCATCGCCGAGGTGAATGGCGAACTGACCGTCCACGTCCTGAGCGACCACGACACAATGGCCCAGTGCCACGTCGCCGGGACTTACATCAACTGGGAAGAGCGCATGCCTGTGAATAAGGAGATGCTCTGCTTCCCGACAGACAGAGAGGTGATCCGATGATCCAAGCTCTTATCCCCGCAGTGTCCGGCATCCTCGACAAGTTCATCGAGGACAAGGACCAGCGCGCCAAGCTGGCGCACGATCTTGCGACGATGGCCGAGCGCCACGCGCAGGAGCAGATACTCGCGCAGATCGAGGTGCTGAAGGCCGACGCAAAGGGCAACTGGTTTCAGGCGTCGTGGCGTCCGCTGATTGGATGGATATGCGGCCTGAGCCTCGGCATCAACTATATGGTCAGCCCGATCTGTGCCGGGTTCGGCATCGTGATCCCGCAGGCGGACATGAGCGTGATGATGCCGCTCCTGTTCGGTATGCTTGGCATCGCCGGGATGCGGTCATACGACAAGTCGAAGAAGACCGACACGAAATAAAAAAAGACCCCGCCGAAGCGGGGCCAGTTAGGGAGGAATATCAGGGATCGTAACTCTCGGCGACCTCCTCGTCAACTTCGCCTGATCCCTCACAGAGATGGCACTCCATCTCCTTCGCTTCGAGGTAGCCGCCGCTCCATGCCATTGGTGCGGCGACTGCGACCTCGTACTCGCGGCGCCCTTCTCCGCCGCATGATGGGCAGGTGGTCATATGACCACGCCCTCGCCAGAGTTCCACTCGGCGTTCACGCCGAGCCAAGTCATTTCGTCGTTGCGGACAACCATCTGAACGCCGTGGTACAGGAAGCTGTCCGGGTCGGCGTCTACGCCGCTGTAGTCCAGAGCGAGAAGCTCCTTGCACTGCTTGACGGCACGGTCATAAACGTCGAGCGCATGAGCGCTGTTGCTGTACTCCTTGACCCGGTGGCAGGTGCCGTCCTTCTTGAAAAAGCGGATTTCAAAAATCATCGTATGTCTCCCTTCGATGATGGTGAGGGGTGGCGTTAGGCCACCCACTCTGCTTTTGTCGGGCGCTTGAAGAACCCGAACTTCTCGTCGTCAGCGCTTGGCGTGACGGTTGCGGTGAATGTGACGCGCTTGCCCGGCATGTCGTCAGCGTGAAACTGGTTGCGACCCTCCTCGTCGTCCCAGCCGAACAGCGCGTTCGGGACCGTACCCCAGAGCTTGAAGCCGTCGTCCGACTTGAACAGCATCTTCCAAGTCCTGCCGAAAGCGTTCTCGCGCAGGTCGGTCGAGATGATGACGCCGGTCAGGGTGATGCGACCCTCGGGGCAGTCTGCGGCGGCGGCGCGCTCTGCCTCGCGCTCGGCGTCGCGCTTCTCGGCGCGCTCCTTGCGGTCGGCCATGATCTTGCGGACGGCGGCCTCCTGCTTCTCGGTGAGGTGGCCCCACTCGTCAAGCTGCGCGCACATTGCGCCGAGGAAGCCGTCGGTGCCGAACCAGCCGAAGAGAAAGCCCTCGACCTCGCGGCGGGTCTCGTCCGCAGCGATCCAGCGGTCGTTGCGACCCTTGCTGGCGTTCGCCTTGATGGCGCGGTCGCGGCCCCGCTCCCAAGCGTCTACATCCATGATCACTGTTTCAAACTTAGGCATCTCTATCTCCCTTGATGAATGTCCTAGTAATGTTCTACACGAACAGGTCAGCTTGTACAACAAAAAAATGCGGGGGCCGTGAAGCCCCCGCTGGCGGTTAGTAGCCGGTCGCGGCCATTTCTTCGCGGCAATTGCAGTCGACCGCAGCCGCCCAACCTTCTGAGGTGATCGCCCAAAATTCGCCCTGTCCCCAATCGTCAGGCTTCAAAGCGCCTTTTTGCGACAGGCTGGAAAGAACGCCGCGATACTCGCGCATCGGGAAAAGCTCGTTCATTTCCTTGACCGCAACGAACATGTCCATATGCGGGTCGCTCTCACCCCATTCAGTAACCTCGCCCGGGTAGTCGGCGACGATCTCGCTGATCGATGCGCTCTTCGAAACCAGATGCGACTGCTCGGCATTGGCGGCGAAGATATGTGACATGATTGCGCGTTCGCGGGTGGTGAGGTCTGTATATTCAATCATTGAACTGTCTCCCTGTTCTAGAAATGTCCTACCCCAAGAAGATAAGGGGATATCGATCCAATATCAATACCCCCAGATCATTTTTTTTCACAGCAGTTCGATTGCTCGATGTGTGTATTTGTCGTGCTTGATCGCGCCTCGCTTCGCAAGCTGCGAGATCAGCGCGTGGGCCGCCGTTCGGGATCGGCCTGTCGCCTCGGCGACCTCCCGCACACTGGGCGCATATCCATAGCGCCGGATGTGCCGGGTGATGTAGGCCAGCACGCTGGCCTGCTTCTCGGTGAGCGATACCATCACTTCCTCCTGTCTTCGGTGACCGTCATCCACGGTCGGGTGCCGTTCTCGATCTGCGTGAAGATCGCCTTCTCCGGCCCCTCGAACACGCAGCCCTCATCATGATATTGTTCGGCGGCGGTCGAGCGCCCATCGAACTCAAGCTCCGTCAGAACCCGCCATTCGACGTTCGTGACGCGGATCACATATCCGCCCTTGTTACGCACGACTTGCATCTTTTCTCTCCTTCATCTTTTCTGCGAACGCTCGGCGAACGATCTCGTTTCGATCCTTGATGCGGCTGCGGTCTTCAGACGCTTGCAGCTTCGCCCCAGTCCGGTCGCCGCGTGCCAGCGGCTTAGAGCTTCTGGTCATTTTGAACCCTGTGCGTAACATCTACGCCTCCTTTATGGTCAGTGTCTTGGCGCGCACCTGCCGAGCAGGCTTCGCCTCAGTGGTCTTGGCCGGTTGCGCCTTATAGTTCCGCATCGGCCACTTGATGTAGTAGACGGACCCATCGACCTCGATCTGCCCCTCCTCGTGATTGCCGAGCATCTCCTTCAGCATCGTCTCGCACTCGTCGATCTCAGCCTCGGCTGCACGACGAGCTTCACGCGCTGCGATCAGCACGCTTGCCCAATGCTCTGCGTCGGCGACCTCGTTCAGGTCAATCGCCGGGGCGCCGTCATCGACCCGGCCCCACGCCACGTTCGCGTCGGCGGACGACAGCGGCGGATACCAATCGACATCACGCTTGCGCCGCTCGAACTCGTGGACCGCGTCCTCGATCTGGTCCTGCACCTCTTGGTCCTGACGGTACAGGAAGATGCGAAGCTCGGAGCCGCGATACAAAACGCACACAGCGCCCCAAGCAGCGTCGGTACACATCATCTGCGCCTGAAGCTGCAACGGCCCCCTGTGAGGCGCGGGAGCGTCTTCAGGGGCTGCGCTGGTGTTTTTCGCCTCCAGCACACCGACGCCGTGGGTATCGACCACCCCGCCCTGCGGCACATAGATGCCGTTCGCCGGGTCGTGTTCCCACGTCAGCGTGCCATCGCCTCGACCGTCGAGCGAACATGCGAGCGGCAGGTCCGGGTGGTGGACCGCCTCGGTGATGTTCGTGTTGACGTGATCGAGGTCGAGCCGGTACGCCGCCTCGTCGAGGATCACCGGCTCCAGCAGATCGCCGAAGCGCATCGCCTCGTTCTGCTCGAACCGCTCCGGCGGGCTGCCTGCGGCTGCCTCGATGGCTTCCTTCAGCAACTCGTTCGGGGTGGTGTAGGGCGACAGGCCCATCAGGGCCGGGACGCGGGATGCGGTGACGATGTCGTCGGGGGTGAGTTTACCTACCATCTCTTATTTCCTCTTTTCTGATCGGTGTTGTCGGTTTCCACTTCGGCGCGACGAGCTTCATCCAGCACGGCGCGCACAGCGCCCGGCCATCCTCTTTCGTGACAGCCGGGCGCTTGCATTGGTCGCAGGTCATGCGGCAGCTTCGAGGCGCTTGGCCTTGGCGCGCCAGATGCCCATCTGACGGCGCGACACAGTCACGCTGCGCGCCTCCTCGTCCAGACGCTGCTCAAGCTGCGCCGCTCGATCACGCAGCGCGTCGTGCTGCGCCTTCATCGCGTTGACGCGGTCAGCCATCTTGCGGTGGTTCTCGCTGGCCTCATGCGTCAGCATCCGCAGCGCGGCATGCAGGCGGTGCGCCTCCGGCGTCATCGGCGCGCCAGTCATGACGCGCTCGTCCATCTCCAGAAGCAGAGCTTCATATCGTTGCAAGTCCATTTCGGTCTCCCTTTCTAGTTACCGAGGTGGACGATGAGCGCCCACCATGTGTAGGACCGAGATGCCTCGACCCCGAAAATCCAAAGCCAGTCGATCCAGCCAAGGATGAAGAACAGGATGATGACCATCCCGATGATGTCGTCGAGATACTGCCTCATTCGGTGTACCCTCCATAATTGGACCAAGTGTTCTGCTGCCAGTAATGCGCGGCAGCCTCTGCACTGGACTTGATGTATTCGCGGAAGGTCTCGCCTTCGACGCCCAAGTCTTCATAAGCCAACCGCGCTGCGGCGACTTCTTCCTCAGTAAGGATGAGGGTGGTTTCGATCCGTACCTTCATCACGCAGCACTCATCTTGATGGCGCGTTCGAGAACGCGACGGCGCTGGTCTTTGGTCAGGCCAGCAATCGGGCCGAGAACCTTGATCGCCCACTGGCGCTCCATCTCGGCGGTGAACTCGCGAGGCTTGGCCGGGGTCTTCAGCCCGAGCTTCTCAAGCGTGTCGCGGTCGAGGTCTTCCATTCTGATTGTCATCGATGTCTCCCTTCGATGGTGGTGGGGGCGGGGCCGTTAGGCCGCCGCCCAGTTGCGGAACAGTTCCTGAGCGAAGCTGTCGTCACGCTCGCGCTCGATGATCTCGATGACGTGGGTCACGCGCTTGCGGCCCAGATGGAAGTCATCGGCGGCGGCGGTCTCGTACTGGTCGCTGACCAAGCCGCCACGGACAAACTGGAAATGGCCTCCGGTGCGGACGATGTAGCTGCGACCGGCGCGGGTCTCCATATCGACCCAGCGCTTGAGGCTGTAGCCAGAGACGCGGCGGGTGGCCTTATGCTTGATGCCGTACAGGTCGAGCATCTTGCAAAGCTGCGAGAGGTTGCTGCGGCCCTGCCAGCGAGCGCCCTTGTTGAAGGTGGCCTTCATGTGGCGCATCACGTCGTTGACGTAGCTGCTGTCAACGCGGCCAAAGCGAGCGGGGTCGATATCGGCGCGGACGGCATAGGCGACGGCGACTGGGCCGCAGTTCGGAAGGTGGGTCTGGTGGTCGGTCATCGATGTCTCCCTTCGATGTGTTCTATCAACGTCCTATTTATCGCATGATAGACTTATGATATCAACGCCTAAATAGCATTTTGCTACATCTTTTTTCAGGAGCCGCAAGTGTCTGATATCGAACAACAATTACTGCGTCTCCGGGCATCGACCCGGCAGTTGCTGCGCGAGGAGCTTGAGCTTTCGCCGCATCGGACGCTTTCCGTCTTAGCGGATGAATTGCTTTGCGAGAGCATGTATAGGCGGATAGCGAAGCGGACGCATGAGCCGATCAAGGCGTATAAGATTGATGAGCTTTTGAACACGCCGTCACAGATATTGATCGAGCGAGACAAGATCAGCTTTGCAAACCAGATTATCAGAGAGTTTGACGACCTTCTCAAAGGAGGCCATTGGTCAGAAGAGACGCACGAGTATTGGAAAAGGAAGATACTGTATATCAGGGATGGCGAAGGCGATGGTTAACGGACGCCAGAAGGGAGCGGCGGCGGAGCGCGAGATCGCGAAGCTGCTGTTCGACGAGCTTGGCATGACGTTCAAGCGCGACCTCGAACAGTACCGCGCTGCCGATCACGGCGACCTGATCTGCGACGAGCCGTTCCCCTTCGTCATCGAGGTGAAGCGATACAAGACCGGCTGCGCGCCACAACCCGCTTGGTGGGATCAAGTGTGCGCCGCAGCTAAATCTGCCGGGCTGCTCCCGATGCTGGTCTACAAATACAACCACCAGCAGTGGAAGTGGCGCATGCCAGCCGAGGCGGTGATGCGCGCCGGGCTGCCGCACGGCAACATGGGCATGCGCGAGGACGCGGAACTCGACTGGGGCTATGCCGTCGAGATGGACACGCGCACCGCGATGATGATAGTGAGAGAATTGCTGGCCGACGCGGTGTCGGTCAGTAGTGTCGAAGGCGTTAACGTAAAGGAGTTATAGTTATGCCTCTTGGTTTTAATCTCGAAGCCGGTTCGTCCGGCGATATTCTGCCGATCATTAAGTGGGATGCGAAGGCCGGTGACCTGCTGCGGCAGGATCGGTTTCAGGCATCCGATGGGACTTGGCAGAAGGATGAACAAGAACTCTCCCTCCCGATCCAGATGGCAATGGACTTGGGTCAGATCGAAGTCGGGTGGCTCTCGTTTGCATCCGGCGCTCCTGACTTCCAGATGGCAAAGATCACGGAGCCTTTCCCCGACCAGCCCAGCCAAGACCATAAGCAGGCGTTCCGCGTCCGCGTGGCAACGAAGGACTTGGGCCTGCGCGAATTTAGCCATTCGGCTAAGACGGTTCTTCGCGCGCTCGACGGACTTTTCCGTCAGTATGAAGCGGAAGCTCCTTCGCATATGGGCAAGGTCCCGGTCGTGACCATCTCCGGGACAGAGACGATCAAGATCAATTCGCCGCAGGGTGAGTTGAGGTTCAAGGTGCCAGAGTGGTCGATCACCGAGTGGATCGACCGGCCCAAGGTGATGGACGGCGGTGCCACCGCTCCATCTGAACCCGCGCCAGCGGCGGTGTCGCAACCTCCCGCAGCCGCTGAGCCGACAGGTGCAAACCTGTTCTAGCGGGTAGCTCCCGGCGGCGTTTCTCCCTTCGTCGCCGGGAGCATCAATGCCAAGGGGAGAAAGGGAGAACTTCAATGATAAATCCGTATATGCTGCCAGACGGCAATGTGCAGATCAGCTTTAGTGGCGGTCGCACCAGCGCGTTCATGCTGCATCAGATACTTGAGGCCAACGGCGATCTGCCAGATCGCTGTCAGGTGCTTTTTCAAAACACTGGTAGGGAGATGCCTCAGACGCTGGACTTTGTACAGGAGTGCGCCTCACGGTGGGGCGTTGCGGTGACTTGGCTCGAATACCGAAGGCAGGACGCGAAGACCGCGTTTGAGGTGGTGAGCCACAACTCCGCAAGCAGAAACGGCGAGCCGTTTGACCAGCTTATCGAATACAAAAAGATTTTGCCCAACGCGCTCATCAGGTTCTGCACGGTCGAGCTCAAGATAAGGACCGCCAAGAGATACCTCAAAAGCATCGGGTGGAAGCAGTGGGTCAATGCCGTTGGGATACGCGCCGATGAGCCTGACAGGCTTGCTCGCTCGCCCAAGAAAGATTGCTGGACGCCTTGGCACCCGCTCGCACAGGCAGGCGTATCTCAGAAGGAGATCGTGTCTTTTTGGGCGAGGCAACCGTTTCGGCTGGACCTTCCTGTTGTCAATGGAAAGACGATGTATGGAAACTGCGACGGATGTTTCCTTAAGTCAGAGGCGCAGTTGGCGATGCTGCTGCGCGAACACCCTGAGCGGTTCGATTGGTGGCTTGGAGCGGAGGGCAGGCACGAAGATCGCGGAAATTATGGAATGTTCAACAAAGAGAAGCCGATGGCGCGGCTCAAGGACACGGTGGACAGGCAGGGGGATTGGGTATTCGACGAGGTCGGATATTTCTGTCAGGCCGACGATGGGGAGTGTACAGGATGACACAGAATATTGCGGCACACGCGGAGAGGATTGCCCGGCACTACTGGGGCGAGCCGAACGCGAAGCTGTCCGTCAAGGGGCGGACGCTGCGCTGGGGAAACAAGGGCAGCAAGGAACTCGATCTGACGAAGGGCGCGTGGTACGACTTCGAGGAGGAGAAGGGCGGCGGCGTGATCGATCTGGTCAAGCGCCACGCCAGCCTCGGCATCAGCGGCTCAGTCGCCGATGTACTCGAACGCGAGTTCGGCATACAGAAGCAGGCGCAGAAGGCGCTAGAGCCGAAGCAGTACATCCAGCGCATTCACTCTTATTTCGACGCAGACGGAGCCGAGGCATATCAGGCGCTGCGGATGTATCCGAAGTCATTCCGCCTGCGCCAGCCCGACGGCAAGGGCGGATACCTGCACAACATCAAGGGCATCACGCCGCTGCCGTACAACTTGCCCGGCATCATGCAGAAGCCGAACCAGCCAGTGTTCGTGGTTGAAGGCGAGCAGTGCGCGGACGTGCTGATCGAGGCCGGGCTGGTCGCCACGACTAACCACGGCGGGGCCGGGAAGTGGGGCGAGGAACACGCGCAGCACCTCGAAGGGCGCAACGTGATCGTCATGCCCGACAACGATCAGGTCGGTCACCGCCACGCCGACGCCGTGGTTGCGTCGCTCTGGGGCAAGGCGAACCAGATTAAGCGCGTCGATCTGCCGGGGCTGCCGGACAAGGGCGATGTCGTGGACTATCTCAGGACGCACACGCTCGAAGAGCTTGTCGGCGAGGTCAGGAAGGTCGAGCCCCTAACCGAAGCGCCGCAGGTGGCTGAGGGCGAGGTCGTCGCCGAAGAGCAGGCGATAGAGCGCTACAAGATGATGCGCCGCGACGCGGTGTTCGCAATGCCGCCGGTCGAGTTTCTCGTCGAGGGGCTGATCACCGACACCGGCTTTACGATGATGTATGGCGCGCCCGGAACCGGCAAGTCGTTCATCGCCATCGACATAGCGCTGTCCGTCGCGCACGGTCAGGCGTGGCAGGGGCAGGGCGTCAAGCAGGGTCCGGTGCTGTACATAGCAGGCGAGGGCATTGGCGGCTTCGGCAAGCGCTGGAAGGCGTGGGAGCGGCATCACGGCAAGGTGGACGAGCCGGACCTGTACCTGCTGCCGACGGCTGTGAACTTTCGTGAACCCGAGGACATCGCGCGGCTCGTCGCCACCATCGAGGACATCGATCAGCCGTTCTCGCTCGTCATCGTCGATACCGTGGCGCGCGCCATCGCTGGCGCAGAAGAGAACAGCAGCACCGACATGGGCCTGTTCGTCGCCGCATGTGACGAAATAAAGGCGCTGACAGGCGGCGCGCTGCTCGCGGTGCATCACGCCGGTAAGGACGCCAATCGCGGCGCACGAGGCTCTACGGCGCTTCTGGGTGCGGTTGACACGTCACTGATGGTCGGCAAGTCCGAGGACATCGTGGTGCTGCGTACCGAGAAGATGAAGGACGCGGAGCCACTCGACGACATCAACCTGCGGATGGTGACGGT
>FUFK010037429.1_pt1 | contig 47068 bp, 42 predicted proteins | sample 1021851 | NCBI WGS metagenome assembly FUFK01 (sample SAMEA51879418, study PRJEB19060) | metagenome
GGTGCCTTCCGGGACCGCTCAAGCCATCCATGGCCGCTGTTAGTTTGGCCCTCCCTGGCCAAACAGCTCCCTCCAGGCACCACCATTGCCCCGCTCACTTTGCAGCGGCACCGCCACGGGTCAGAGCACCGCCCGGACCTTTCTACGAAGCCGGCCTTTTGCTTGCAGGCAAGCCCCCACAATTCTTGCTTCCTTAGGGGCGCTTGGCAGTACCTCCCCGGGGCCGTACCATGAGGCAGTCTTAGAGAGGGACCATGGCCCGATTACACCCCCGCCTTCACGATGCGATCCGTCTGCTTCCGGCTCACCGGCCGGCTCACCTGTTGACCCGGCACTCCGTGCGGGAGCTGGCCAAGAACGGCTTCGCCGACTACCGCCTGCCGCTCACCGCGGAAGGCGTGGCGATGGCCCGTGAGTGGGGCGCCCGTCTGGAGCGCCCGGTGCAGGCGTTCTATTCCAGCCCGGTGGGCCGCTGCGTGGACACCGCCACCGCCATGGCGGAGGGCGCCCTGGAGGCGGGCCTGATCCCGGCGATGCCGGAGGTGGTCACCGACCCGACCCTGGTGGAACCCGGCTGCTACGTGGAAGACATCAACCGGGTGGGGCCGACCTTTCTCAAGATGGGGGCGTTGAGCTTTCTCAACCAGCACCTGAAAACCCCGTTCGAAGGCATGCTGTCGCCGGCGGCGGGCCGCGCCAAGCTGGCTTCGTATCTGTACCAGCGCGAGCCGGAGCCGGGTTCACTGGCGGTGCACGTGACCCATGACACCATTCTCGCCGTGCTGGTGGCGGAGCTGGAAGGCCGCGACGCCATCGACGAGGAACACTGGCCGTGGATGATGGAAGGGCTGTGGGTGTGGTTCGAGGATGCCCGCATGCACTGGGTGTGGCGCGGTCATCACGGGCACCGGGAACTGGCGCTGGCTTGAATCGTGCGGTGCCGCCCCCATCTGTGTTGCTTGTTTCTTTTCCGCAGCCGGCGAGGTGATGTTTGTCTGCCCTGACCCTTCGTAATCTCACCAAGACCTACGCCAACGGTGTCGAGGCGCTCAAAGGCATCGACCTGACCGTGGAGCGGGGTGATTTCTTCGCGCTGCTGGGCCCCAACGGCGCCGGCAAGTCCACCACCATCGGCATCGTCAGTTCGCTGGTCAACAAGACCGGCGGCGAGGTCACCATCCTCGGCCACTCCCTGGACCAGGAACGGGAACTGGCCAAGCAGAAGATCGGCGTGGTGCCCCAGGAGTTCAACTTCAGCCAGTTCGAAAAGGTGTTCGACATCGTCGTCACCCAGGCGGGCTTCTACGGCATTCCGGCGCCGCTGGCCCGGCAGCGCGCCGAGAAGTACCTGCGCAAGCTGGGGCTGTGGGACAAGCGCAAGAACCAGGCCCGCTCCCTGTCCGGGGGCATGAAGCGCCGGCTGATGATCGCCCGCGCCCTGGTTCATGAGCCGGAGCTGCTGATCCTCGATGAGCCCACCGCCGGGGTGGACATTGAGCTGCGCCGTTCCATGTGGGATTTCCTGATCGGCCTCAACAACGAGGGCCGCACCATTATTCTCACCACCCACTATCTGGAAGAGGCGGAGTCCCTGTGCCGCCGCATCGCCATCATCGACCACGGCCGCATTGTCGAGAACACCGACATGAAGTCGCTGCTGGAAAAGCTGCAGGTGGAAACCTTCATCTTGGATCTGGCCCGGCCGGTGGACCACGCGCCGGAGCTGCCCGGTTTCGACGTGCACCTGCGCGACGCCGGCACCCTGGAAGTGGCGGTGCCGAAGACGCAGAGCCTGAACCAGTTGTTCGTGGCCCTGGCGGAGCAGAATTTCGAAGTAATGAGCATGCGTAACAAAGCCAACCGTCTCGAGGAGTTGTTCGTGCGCCTGGTGGAACAGAACCTGCCTGAACAGAACCCGCAGCGGGAGAACGCCTCATGACGCTGCATCAACAATGGGTCGCTTTCCTGACCATCGTCACCAAGGAAGTGCGCCGCTTCCTGCGCATCTGGCCGCAGACGCTGCTGCCGCCGGCGATCACCATGACCCTGTATTTCGTGATCTTCGGCAACCTGGTGGGCAGCCGCATCGGCGAGATGGGCGGCTTCGATTACATGCAGTACATCGTGCCCGGCCTGATCATGATGAGCGTGATCCAGAACAGCTACGGCAACGTGGTCAGTTCGTTCTTTTCCACCAAGTTTCAGCACTCCATCGAGGAGATGCTGGTGTCGCCGATGTCGCCGTTCGTGATTCTGTCCGGCTTCGTGGTGGGCGGCATGGTGCGCGGCATCATGGTGGGCGGCATCGTCACCACGGTGAGCCTGTTCTTCACCGATCTCAACGTGCAGCACGCCTGGATCACCCTGCTGGTGGTGGCGATGACCTCGGCGCTGTTCGCCCTGGGCGGCTTTATCAACGCCATCTTCGCCAACAACTTTGACGACATCAGCATCATTCCCAACTTTATTCTCACGCCGCTGACCTACCTGGGCGGGGTGTTCTACTCCCTGGACCTGCTCTCCGAATTCTGGCGCACCGTGACCCTGGTGAACCCCATCGTTTATATGGTCAACGCCTTCCGCTACGGCGTGCTGGGTGTGAGCGACGTCAACGTATACGCCTCCCTGGCTGCTATCTTCGCCTTTACGGTAGTGTTCTTTCTGCTGGCGCTGTGGCTGCTGCGGCGGGGCACCGGAATTCGCGGGTAATCGACATGAGCTTTCTCAACGACACGCCGCTGGGCCGCACCAGCGCTTTCATCGACCAGTACACGCCTTCGTTGCTGTGCCCGGTGCCCCGTTGGGACGCCCGCGAAAGCCTGGACCTGGACACCGCCGCCGAGGGCGAGCCGCGGCTGCCGTTCCACGGCCAGGACATCTGGAACGCCTATGAGCTGTCCTGGCTCAACGAGCGCGGCAAGCCGGTGGTGGCCATGGCCGAGCTGGTGGTGCCCTGCATCTCGCCGAACATCATCGAATCCAAGTCGCTGAAGCTCTATCTGAACTCGTTCGCCAACACCCGCTTCGCCTCCCGCGAGGCGGTGATCAAGGCGATCGCCGGCGACCTGGCCCAGGTGGCCGGGGCACCGGTGGACGTGCGCGTCATGAGCATGGAGGAAGCGGCCCGCGCCGCAGTCTGGGACGACCACGGCGACAGCGTCGATCATCTCGACGTGGCGTTCGAGCATTTCGAGTACCGCCCGGATCTGCTGTTCACCGAACAGGGGCCGGAGCGCAACGGCGCGCTGGTGTCGCACCTGCTGCGCAGCCACTGCCCGGTCACCAATCAGCCGGACTGGGGCACGGTTCAGGTACGCTACACCGGCGCCGAGATCAGCCCGGCCAGCTTTCTGCGCTACGTGGTCTCGCTGCGCAACCACCAGGGCTTCCACGAACAGATCATCGAGCAGATGTTCGTCGACCTGAAGCGCCAGTGCGCGCCCCGTCACCTGTCGGTGTACGGCCGCTTCACCCGCCGCGGCGGCCTCGACATCAACCCGTTCCGCTCGGACTACGAAGACCTGCCGCGCAACCTGCGCACCATCCGCCAGTAGCGACTGTGGGAGCGGGTTGTGGGAGCGGGCCCCGCCCGCGAAAGGGTGGCTTACAGCCACCCGGCAGGATCCCAGAGACCTAGCCCGCGCCGAGCGGCCAGCCGAAACCGATCCAAACCCCCAGCAGCACCGACCAGCCGGCCAGCAGCGCCAGGCTGTAGGGCAGCATCAGCGCGATCAGCGTGCCGATGCCGGTGTCGCTCCGGTAGCGCCGGGCAAAGCCCAGCACCAGCGCGAAGTAGGGCATCAGCGGGGTAATGATGTTGGTGCTGGAATCGCCCACCCGGTAGGCCGCCTGGGTGGCTTCCGGGTCGATGCCCACCAGCATCAGCATGGGCACGAACACCGGCGCCAGGATGCCCCACTTGGCGGAGGCGCTGCCGATCATCAGGTTGATCAGCGCCACCAGCCCCACGAACAACAGCAGCAGCGCCACGGTCGGCAGATTCAGGCCGCCCAGCCAGGCGGCGCCCTTGATCGCCAGCACCAGCCCCAGCTGGCTGTAGCTGAACCAGGCCACGAACTGGGCGGCGAAGAACATCAGCACCAGGTAACCGGACATCGAGCTCATGGTGGTTTCCATCGCCTCGATGATGCCGCCGGCGGAGCGGAAGCGGCCGCTCACCCGCCCGTAAACGGCGCCGCACAGCCCGGCCAGCAGCGCGATCAGCACCACCAGCGACGACATGAACGGCGACTGCAGCAGGCCGCCGTCCTCACCGCGCAGCGGCGCGTCCGCCGGCGCCACCAGCAGCACCACCGCGAGCACGCCCAGCGCCAGCACTGCCAGGGTCCAGCCCAGGGCGCGGCGGTCCATGCGCGGCGCCAGGTCTTCGTCACTGTTGTCGGCGGGCCGGTCGGCCACGCGCGGCTCGGTGATGCGCACCGTGACCAGCGACACCACGGCGGTGACCAGCACCGTGGAGACCATGATGAACCAGTAGTTGCCCGCAGCCGACACCACGCGGTCGGGCTCGACGATCGCCGCCGCCTCCGTGGACAGGCCGGCGAGCACTGCGTCCACCGGGCCGAGCAGCAGGTTGGCGCTGTAGCCGCCGGACACCGCCGCGAACGCGGTGGCGATGCCGGCCAGCGGCGAGCGGCCGGCCAGCTGGAACAGAAAGCCGGCGAGGGGAATCAGCACCACATAGCCGGCGTCGAAGGCGAGGCTCGACATCACCCCGGCGAACGCCACCGTCACCACCAGCGTGCGGTGCGAGGCGCGCCGCACCAGCGCCGCCAGGCTGGCGCCCAGCAGGCCGGAATGCTCGGCGATGCCCAGCCCCAGCATCGCCACCAGTACCACGCCCAGCGGTGCGAAACCGGTGAAGTTGGTGACCATCTCGCTGAACAGATAGGTAAGGCCGTCGCCGTCGAGCAGCGAGCGCACCTCAATGGCGCGGTCCTCCAGCGGATGCGTGGCGGTCAGGCCCACCGCCGCCAGCAGCGCGCTCAGCGGCAGCATCAACAGACACAGCCAGACGAACAGCAGGGTGGGGTGCGGCAGGCGGTTGCCGGCGCGTTCCAGCCGGGCCAGCCAGCCGGAGGACGGTTCAGCCATAGCGGTTCTCCTTAGAGCCGTACTTGTTGTTGTATCTTGGCCGCCGCCTTGCCCATCACATCCAGCACTTTTTCCCGGTCGCGGTCGGGCAGGCTCTCGGAGTGCACATGCAGCGCGAAGCCTTCCGCCTCGAAATCCACGGCCACGGTCTTGCGCTTCTTCAGGTCCGAGGCGGAGCGGGCCAGGGCCTTCAGTATGCGGTTTTTGTCCACGTTGTGAATGCGCTCCAGGTCCATGTGCAGGCCGAACCCGGTGGTGGCGACGCTCACGAAGCGTTGCTTGCCGCCGGCGTTGCGCTTCAGTGCCTGGGCCTCGAACACCGGGATCGGCCGGCTGAAGCCCTTCGCCGACACCTCGCCCACATTACGGCAGCGCACCCGGTCCTTGATCAGCTCATGGGTGCTTTCCGAGATCAGCACCTGCCCCGGCCGGCAGGCGGATTCCAGCCGGCTGGCCAGGTTCACGTCGGTGCCGAGGATGGTGTAGTCCATGCGGCTGTCGGTGCCGAAGTTGCCCACCGTCACATAGCCGGTGTTGATGCCGATGCGGATTTCCAGCTTCTGGGTGATGCCCTCGCGTTGCCAGCGCTGGCGCAGAAAGCGCATGTGCTGCTGCATTTCGATGGCCATGGCGGCGCACCGGTAGGCGTCTTCCTGGGCGCCCTCGCTTTTCGGGTCGCCGAAGAACACCATCACCGCATCGCCGATGAACTTGTCGATGGTGCCGCCGTGGCGCAGGGCGATGCGCGTCATCTCGCTCAGGTAGGTGTTGAGCATGCGGGTCAGGGTGTCCAGCGGCAGCTCCTCGGAGATCGCGCTGAAACCCTTGATGTCGGAGAAGAACACCGTCAGCCGTTTACGCCGGGTCTCCAGCTTGGCGTCGCGCTTGCCGGAAAACAGCGAGCCCCAGATCTGCGGCGGCAGATACTTGGCCAGCTTGCGCGACATCTCCACCGCCTGCTGCTGCTGCTCGCGCACCCGGATCTGCGCCTGGCGCAGGAACTGCGCCTGACGGTTGGCATAGAAGGAACTGGCGCCCACGTACAGCCCCAGCCCCACCAGCGACAGCACCGACACACTCAGCGGCACCGTGGTGGGGGAGGGCGGCACGCCCAGCAGCAGCGACGCCAGGGCGGCGCCGCCCAGCGTCATCAGCACGTTCAGCAGCCAGGGGCGCAGGCCGCCGCTGCTTACCGCGTTGGCGTGCACGATGATCAGCAGCACCAGGCTCGGCACCACCGCGAAGTGCAGCAGCGCGCAGGCCACCCCGATGATCGCCGCGTCCAGCTGCATCACCACCGGCGAGAAATGTTCCGGCAGCAGGTCCTTGCGCTGGCCCACCACCACCAGAGTCTGCACCAGCAGCGGATAGGCCAGCAGGCCGGCCACGCCGAGCAGATAGTGGGAGGGATAAAGCTGCAGGCCGACACCGGCCATCAGAATGGTCGCCGCCACCACGAAGGCAAGCAGGCGGATATAATTGCTCAGCCGGCGCGCGCGCTCCATCGGATCCAGATAGGGCTTGCGGGGGCGGTTCTTGGATGTACTCATGCACTGCCAATCAGGACGTTTGTCCGGAGCTTACCCAGTTGTGGGTTAAGAAAAAAGACTGATCGCCCGACGGCAAGGAAAGCAAGCGCGCTTTGCCGTACAATCCCCGGCGCGTCACCGTTCGCCCACAGGAGTTCCGATGGACACACTGACCGCGCTCAACACCCGCGTTTCCGTGGCCCGCCTCACCGAGCCCGGCCCTTCCGCCGATCAGGTCAGACAGTTGCTGGCGGCGGCGATCCGCGCCCCCGACCACGGCATGCTGCGCCCCTGGCGGTTTCTGGTGCTGGAAGGCGAAGAGCGCGAACGCCTCGGCGACATCATGGAGTGGCGCCTGCTGCGCCGGCAGCCGGAGGCGGACCAGTGCGCCCGCGACAACATCCGCAACAAGGCCCTGCGCGCGCCCACCATCATCGTCGCCGTGGCGGAGATCACCGAAGGCCATAAGGTGCCCGCCTGGGAACAGGTGCTGGCGGTGGGCGCCGCGGTGCAGAACATCATGGTGGCGGCCCACGCCCTGGGCATCGGTGCCATGTGGCGCACCGGCGACCTGGCCAACGACGAAACCGTCAAGGCGCGCCTGGGCTTCGCCGACAAGGATCAGGTGGTGGGCTTCGTCTACCTGGGCACCCCCGCCGGGGCCCTGAAGAACCTGCCGGACGAACAACCGGAAACCTTTCTGCGTGAGCTTCCCCGGGGGCGCGATGAGTGATCTCGACGCCCTGGCCGACCGCGTGCGCGCGGCGATACCGCTCACCACCCATCTGGACTTCCGCTTCACCGCCTTCGACGGCGAACGGCTCACCCTGACCGCGCCGCTGGCCCCCAACCATAACGACAAGGGCACCTTCTTCGCCGGCAGCCAGGCGGCGCTGCTGACCCTGGCCGGCTGGGCCTGCACCACGCTGATGGCGGACTCGGTGGCGGCCAATGCCGCGGTGGGGGAAGGCGAGGCCAGCGTCGACGTGGTGGCGGTGGAATCCAGCCTGCAATTCCGCGCGCCGCTGCACGGCGACATTGAAATCCGCGCCTGGGCCGACGACGGCGAGAGCGGCCGGTTTCACCAGCGCCTGAAGCGGCGCGGCAAAGCGAGCCTGGCGATTCTGGCCCGGGCAACCGACGCCCAGGGTGTGGTGGTCTCCGAGTACCAGGGCCTTTACCTGGCCAGAAACAACACGGATAACGCCTGAGTGACGCCGCCACGCTTGCCTGAACCGCGACCCTCGGGTACCCTACGCGCCCTCTGATGATGACTCAGAGCAGCCAGTTTTGGTGAGGTGTCCGAGTGGCTGACGCCTTGCCGAAGGCAAGCGAACGTCGCCGCGTAGCGGTGACGGCCCCGAAGGGGCGAGGGCGTGAGCCCGAGTAACGAGCACGCTCGCGTGCGACTACCAGAGCGCGGCCAGCTGGTAGTGACAATCAGTTTTGGTGAGGTGTCCGAGTGGCTGAAGGAGCACGCCTGGAAAGCGTGTATACGTTTACGCGTATCGAGGGTTCGAATCCCTCCCTCACCGCCAAATAAAAAAGGGGTCCCAAACGGGACCCCTTTTTTATTTGGCGGTCAGGGCGGACCAGATTCGAACCCTGTGGGAGCGGGCCTCGCCCGCGAAAGGGGCGAAGCCCCGGCAGGATTCCAGAGGCCTCTGGAATCCCGCCGGCAAGCCAAGCTTGCCTTTCGCGGGCAGGGCCCGCTCCCACAAGGCAAGCTCCCACAATCACTTCTTCCGATTAAACCCCCAGGCCCCACGGCGCCCCTCGCGCTGCACGTCCATGTCGTTGCGGATCTGGGCGTGGCTGATCAGCGCGAAAATAAAGGTGCCGCCGATAATGTTGCCCGCTAGGGTGGGCAGGCCGAAGCGCAGGAAGAAGTCGCCCCAGCTAACCTTGCCGTCGAACACCAGATACAGAATCTCGCTGGCGCCGACGATGATGTGCGGGAACTCACCGATCGCCACCACATAGGTCATGATCAGAATCACCCAGGCCTTGGCCTGGTCCGCGGACGGCATCACCCACACCATGGTGGCGATCATCCAGCCGGCGACGATGCTCTTGGAAAACATCGAGAAGGGGTCGTTCTCCATCACTTTTTCGCCGATCGCCACGAAGGCGTCGTTCACTTCCGGTGAGAACATCGGCAGATGCAGGAAGGTGAAGGCGGCGATGCCGGCGCCCAGCACGTTGCCCGCCAGCACCACGCCCCACAGCCGCATCAGGCTGCCCAGGTTGCCCCGGGTGGGGTGGCTCATGAACGGCAGCACGGCGGTCACGGTGTTTTCGGTGAACAGCTGCTGGCGGGCCAGGATCACGATCAGAAAGCCCAGGGTGTAGCCCATGCTTTCGATCAGAAAGCCGGCGTCGCTTTCCGGCACATGGGCGTGCAGCAGGCCGCGCGCCACCATCGAGGCGCTCATGGAAATGCCGGCGGCGATCGCCGACCACAGCAGCGCCATGGCGTCGCGCTCCAGCTCCTTCTCGCCGCTGATGCGCAGACGCTCGTGGACCGCCGCCGCCTTGGAGGGCAGGGCGGCTTCCCGGCGCCGGTCCTGTTCGTCGTGGCTTTCTTCGTCCTCGTCCCCGTTGTCGTCGCGGGCCTCGTCGCGCTCCCGTTTGACGGCTTCTTCCCAGGGCGTGTCGTCCTGGTCGTTATCCCTCGAATCCTGATCGTCGTGCGCCAAAGGGGCTCTCCTGGTGGGAAGTAAGAATCACACTATAACGGCTGTCGGCCTCAGCCACCCAGCACCAAGGCGATCCCCAGGCCGTAAAGCAGCAGAACCGCCAGGCTCTCGAAGCCGATGCCGCCGGGGCCGTGCTGCTCACGGCGTATCAGGCCCATCAGCAAGAAGCCGGTCATCAGGATCGACAACGACACCCACAGCAGCAGGCCGTCGTCCATCTGCTTATAGATGGAGCCCTCCCGGTAGGCGATATCCGAGGCGGCGGTGAACAGGGTGTCGAAGGCGTTGCCGCCGATGATGCCGCCCACCGCCAGGGTCAGGGCGCCGCGCCGCACCGCCGCCACCGAGGTGACCAGCTCCGGCAGCGAGGTGGCGGTGGCGGTGAGCAGCAGGCCCACGGTGGTCTGCTGCAGGCCGGTGTGCCGGGCGACGCCGCTGGCGGCGGCTTCCAGCACGAAGCCGGACAGGCCGAGCAGGGCGGCCAGGCCCACGAACACCAGCAGCAGCCGGGTCAGCGACAGGCGCAGATTGTCCTCCTCGGGGACGTCCTCGCGGGTCTCCCGGGTGCGGGCCGGCCGCCACATGGGTTCGTCGCGCACCCGCTGCACCAGATGCAGGCCGTACATATAGATCGCCAGTAGCGCCGGCGTGGCCGGGTGGATGCCGAACACCGTCACCGCCGGCGAGAAGGCGCCCACCAGAATGATCGCCATCAGCGTGATCAGCAGGGCGCCCTGCATCAGGTTGGCGGCGGAGGCGGCGGCGTGTTCCAGGTTGGCGCGCCGGTAGGCGATGTCCGCCACGGCCAGAAACGCGGTCTGCACCGCGATGCCGCCCAGGGCGTTGCTCAGGGCCAGATCGGCATGGCCTTTCCAGGCGGCGGTCACCGACAGCACGCTACCGGACAGCGAAGTGGTGGCGCCTAATAACACCGCGCCGGCCAGCGCTTCGCCGGCACGGGTGCGGTCCGCCAGCTCGTCCACCACGGCGGTGATCCTGACGCCGGCGGTGGCGATCACCGCCACGCAGGCGGCGAACGCCAGCAGGCTCAGGGGCAGGGATGCTTGCAGGGTGTCGATGGCGGGCTCCCGGTCGGCTCAATGAGCGCCAAGGATACCCAGCGTGCCCGGCCGGTGCGAACCGGTTACAGATTACGTACAGATGTGCACTAAATATTTTGGCACTATGCTTTGTCTTTTAATTGTACCATCGTGCCAGAAATAAGGCGAAGCCATGACTCTATCCTTTTTCCGCCTGGGCCTGCTGGCCCTGTTCAGTGCCCTGCTGATGCTCTCCGGCTGCAATTCCTCCGGCAGCGACGACGGCGATAGTATCGCCGAGCAGCCCCGCGATCCGGCCCCCGAGCCGGAGCCGGAACCGGAGCCGGACCCCGGCCCGGAGGCCCGCGACACGGTGCTGACCCCGGCCGCCGAGCTGGTGCCGGTGATTCTGGTGGACCGGCTCGCCAACCAGAGCGGCCAGCTCGACGCCGATATCCGCGAGCGCCTGTTCAAAACCGAGCCGGTGGATGAGCTGGCCGTGCACCGGGTGCAGATGTATTGCCTGTCGCGGCTGTACCAGACCGAGCTGGCGATCAATGACGCCTTGCTGGGCTGGCGCAACGCCTACCCGACCGGCACCGATCCGGTCACCTGGCTGGAGCGGGCCGCCGAGGAAGAGCTGGTCACGCTGCTGGCGGATTACGGCGAGCACCTTTACGCCGCCGCCGTGCGTCCCCTGGACCCCAACGCGGATTCTGAATGCGCGCCGTTCGCCGCTGACGACACCCTGCCCAAGCCGGAAACCGACGACCCCGCGCTCAACGCGCTGCTCGCCGCCATGAACGAGGTGCAACGCGGGGCGCGCGACTACCGCCTGGCGGTGGAGCGCTTCCAGGCCAGCAACCTGAGCGCCTCGTTCGCCGACCTGCGCGCGCCGCTGGCGGTGATGGCCGACGGCATCCAGACCCTGCGCGGCATCGCCCGCGACCAGGGCCTGCAGCGCATGAAGGCGGCGCTCACCAACCTGTCCGGGCGCGCCGACGGCACCGGCGGTTCCGGCTCCATTCCCCGCCTGGACGCCTGGCTGGTGAACCTGGGCGCGCTGGACACCACCGGCATGGACGACCGGGTCGCCGGCGACGTCACGCAGCTGTTCGACGACCTGCTCAACAAGACCGGCTTCCTCAACTGGCTGGACAACCACCGCGACGACATCAAGGACGACGACGCCCGCGCGCTGGTGTTCGAACAGATCGAAGCGGTGCGGCTGCAACTGCAGCGCATGCGCGTGGATCCGTCCCGCCAACCGGCCTCGATTCTGCAGGACGAGACCGACGGACGGGTTACAAAAATGGCCATAAGCAACGCCATGCAGCGTCTGGAACAGGAAAGTGAAACGCTCTACGCTGCCATGCTTGATTTGGCCGGCGCACTGGCCGGGCTGCTCGCCGTGCTGGTTCTGGCGGCCGGTTTGCTGCGCCATCGGCTTCACCGTCAACGGGGATAAGAGGGCAAAGATGGTATCCGTGATCAATAAGGGCCGCGCCGCCGCCGCGCTGGCCGCCGCCGTCGCCTGCGCACCGGCGCTGGCCGAGGAACGCACCGACCCGCAGGGCTGGAACGCGTCCGCCATGGGCGTCTATGTGATCGAGGATTCGGACCGCTTCGACGTCGATTACGGCGCCGGCATCCGCTTCGGCCTGGGCCGTCAGATCAGCGAGAAATGGGATCTGGAGTGGAACGGTTTCGGTAACTCCCTGCAGCGCAACCGGGGTTCCGGGCAGCACTGGCAGTACGGCGTGGGCGCCGACGCGCTGCGCTATATGTACCGGGAAGGGCCGTCGCCCTATCTGCTGGTGGGCGGCGGCGGTGTCTACACCGATTCCACCGCCGGTACCGACACCAACGGCTACCTGAACGCCGGCGCCGGTCTGCACTTCCGCGAGATCTGGGGTTCCATGGGCCTGCGCGCGGAGCTGCGTTACGTGATGGATTTCTCCGACGACGGCAGCCACAACGAGCCGTTCGGTGACGTGCGCGCCCTGGTGGGCCTGACCTTCCCGCTGTTCGGCGGCGGTGACTACGGCACTACCCGGGTCATCGAACGCGAGCGCGTGGTGATCAAGCCGGTGCCGATGGGGCCGCCGGAAGTGCTGCACGGGGTGAACTTCGAGTTCGATTCCGCGCGCCTCACGCCCAACGCCAAGACCGTGCTGCGCGGCGTGGCGGAACGCCTGTTGGCGCACTCCGACACCGAGGTGGAGATCGCCGGGCACACCGACTCGAAAGGGTCCGACGAGTACAACCAGGCCCTGTCCGAGCGGCGCGCCGAATCGGTGCGCGACTTCCTGATCGATCTGGGCGTTGATCCGGGCCGCCTGCAGGCCCGCGGTTACGGCGACACCCGTCCGGTGGACAGCAACGCCACCGACGAGGGCCGCGAGCGTAACCGCCGCATCGAAATGCGGCGCATCAACTGAACGGACGCTAAAGCGAGTCGAGAAAGGCGCCCAGGTGCTGGTTCACCGCCTCGGGCGCTTCCATCTGGATCCAGTGGCCGAGATCGTCGAGCAGCACCACCTCGCGCAGATCGTCCATCATCGTCGGCATGCGCTCCAGCGCCTTGCCGGCGAACTGGATCACCGGATCTTCCTTACCGGCGATGAACAGCGCCGGCGGATGGATGCGTTCGCGTCCGTCCTCTTTCTGCTGCCGCCAGGACGCGTCCATGGCCCGGTACCAGTTGATCGGTCCGGTCAGGCCGCTGTGCTGGAAGCGTTCCACGTACACGTCCAGGTCCGATTCCCGCATCCAGTCCGGCTGGCCGCCGGTGGGCGGCTGCAGAATGTCGAGCAGGCCGGTGACCGGTTTTTCGGCGCGGAATTTTTCCTGCATGCCGGGGCCGGACAGGGCGTGGTACATGCGGCGTAGAAAGTCGCGCACGTCCGCTTCCAGTTCCTGCTCCGGCACCTCCGGCTGCTGGAAATACAGCTGATAGAAGAAACGCTCGCCGAAGGCGGCGCGCATCTGTTCGGTGGGCGCCTTGGGGCCCAGGCCCGGGTAGGGCACCGACAGGCCGGCCACCGCGCGCACCCGGCCCGGCTCGCTGCGCGCCACCTGCCAGGCCAGGGCGCAGCCCCAGTCGTGGCCGATCACCACGGCGCGCTCGGCGCCAAACGCATCGAGAATACCCATCACGTCCGCCACCAGCTTGTCCTGCCGGTAGGCGTCCACCGCCTTGGGCGCGTCGCTGAAGCCGTAGCCGCGCAGATCCGGCGCCAGCACATGGAAGCCCTTGGCGGCCAGAAACGGCATCTGATAGCGCCAGGAATAGCCGCACTCCGGGAAGCCGTGCAGCAGGATCACCGCCGGGTCGGCCGGGTCACCGGCGCTGCGCACATGGAAATTAAGGCCGTTGGCCGGCACTTTCTGTTCTCGAATCTCGGTCATTGGGCGTTCCCCAGGTAGTCCATGTAGTCCTCGCGCAGGTGGCGCTTGGACACCTTGCCGGTGGCGGTGTGCGGCAGCTCGTCCACGTAGATCACGTCGTCGGGCAGCTGCCATTTGGCGATGCTGCCGGCCATGTGGTCGAGCAGCGCCTGCTTGTCCCGCGCCGCGTCGGCGTGGGGCACCACGATCAGCAGCGGCCGCTCGTCCCATTTCGGGTGCGGCACGCCGATCACCGCGCATTCCTGCACGTCCGGGTGGGCGGCGGCCAGGTTTTCCAGATCAATGGAGCTGATCCACTCGCCGCCGGATTTGATCAGGTCCTTGGCCCGGTCGACGATGTAGAGCACCCCGTCCGGGGTCAGTTTGGCCATATCGCCGGTGGCGAACCAGCCGTCCTTGTCGAACGCCTTGGCGCTCGCCTCGTCGTTATTGAAGTAGGCGCGGATCACCGTGGGGCCCTTGACCAGCAGCTCGCCCACCGCCTCGCCGTCCTGGGGCACTTCGTTGCCGTCCTCGTCCACCAGCTTCATGCGCACGCCGAACAGCTGCCGGCCCTGGGTGGTTTTCAGTTCGATGCGCTCTTCCAGGGGCAGCTCCGCCTGGCCTTCGGTCAGGGTGCTCATGGTGCCGGTGGGGTTCATTTCGGTCATCCCCCAGCCCTGCATCACGTCCACCTGATAGTCCTGCTCGAACGCCCGCACCATGCTGCGCGGCGCCGCCGAACCGCCGATCGACACGCGCTTGAGCGCGCCCGGCTTGCGCCCGTGGCGCTTCATTTCCGCGAGCAGGCCCAGCCACACCGTGGGCACGCCCCAGGCGGAGTCCACGCTTTCCTCGTCCATCAACCGGAACAGGCTGTCGCCGCCCAGTGCCGGGCCCGGCATGATCAGCGACGCCCCGGCCAGCGGCGCCATATAGGGCAGCCCCCAGGCGTTGACGTGGAACATCGGCACCACCGGCAGCACCCGGTCGCCCACTGGGAAGGAGCCGCTGGCGCACACCATGGTGAACATCGCCTGCAGCAGGCAGGAGCGGTGGGAATAGAGCGCGCCCTTGGGGGCGCCGGTGGTGCCGGAGGTGTAGCACAGTGCGCAGGCGGTGTTTTCGTCCAGTTCCGGCCAGTCGTAGTGGTCCGGCTGGCCGTCCAGCAGGTCCTCGTAGCAGAGCAGGTCCTGGCCGTCGGGCATGTGGGCGCGGTCGGTCATCGCCACATAGCGGGTGTGTTCCGGGAACTGGTCCCGCAGGCCGGACACCAGCGGCGCGAAGGTGGTGTCGAAGAACAGCAGGCTGTCGTCCGCGTGGTTGACGATATAGGCCATCTGGTCCGCCGGCAGGCGCGGGTTGATGGTATGGCAGACCGCGCCGATACCGGCGATGGCGTAATACAGCTCCAGGTGGCGGTAGCCGTTCCAGGCCAGGGTGGCGACCCGGTCGCCGGGTTTCACGCCCAGCGCCACCAGGCCGTGGGCCAGCCGTGCCACCCGCTCCAGGGTCCGTGCGTAGCTCTGGCGGTGCAGGCCGCCCTCGACCGTGACCGATACGATTTCCGCCTTGCGGTGAATGCGGGCGCCGTAATCCAGCACGTCGATCAACGACAGCGGCGCCTCCATCATCAGCCCTTTCAGCATCTAAAAATCTCCCGAGCGCGATAGTTATTTTGAACGCTTGTTTTGAAATAAGGCCGTGCAATTCATACCGGGCGGGACCAGGGTGGTCAAGGCGACGTTAACCCCGCGCCGTTCGCGGTGTTACTTGAGGTAACAGTAACACTCGAAAAAGCGGCGCTGATTTTCGAGAAAGGGGAAACAAAACGCGTGAATTAATGGAGCGCCCGTGCCGTCCGATGGAGCCGGTGACCACGCCGTGGCACAAACTGTGTGAAATTGTTTCGTCGCTTTGGACGTTAATCACCGTGTACGGGGCGTATTCGGCCATCGCCGCGCTTTTTTTTGCGGCCCCGGCGCGGCGATGCGCGCCGGGGGATTGTCCGCCGGTTTTATTCCGTTCATGCTCAAAGCACTGAATTCAGTGGCTTTCAGCCGCACATAGGATAGCTTTGTTGACCTATCTAAACGCGGCGGAAGCCCCGAAAAAGTTAAATAAGCAGGCTGGACAGAAATATTTTTGTGCGCACATACTACCAAGTATGTAGTTCACCAGAAGAGCGCTGATGGGACCGAAAAACGGCGCCGGGAACATGCATAAAAAAGCACAGTAAACAAAAAAGATTGTTGCGTACCGGACAATGTTGCCGGGTACGACAGCGAGATGCCGAGCAGTCGGCAGAAAAACAACAACCGTGGAGAGCGTCATGTTGAAACCCATTTTCACCTTTCTCGCCGCCTCGCTGCTGCTGGTAGGTACCGCCAGCGCCGAGACAGTGAAACTCGCCCTGATCGATCCCCTTACCGGGCCCATGGCCGCCGCCGGCCAGCCCGCGTTCGAACACCTCAAGTACGAAGCCAAGCGCATCAACGCCAATGGCGGCCTGAACGGCCAGGACCTGGAAATCGTCGGCCTGGACAACAAAGTGAACCCGCAGGAAAGCCTGGTGCAGCTGCAGAAGGCGATCGATGACGGCGTCCGCTACGTGACCCAGGGCAACGGTTCTTCCGTGGCCTCCGCGTTGATCTCCGCCATTGAGAAGCACAACCAGCGCAACCCCGGCGAAGAAGTGCTGTATCTGAACTACGCCGCCGTGGACCCCGCGTTCACCAACGAGCGTTGTTCCTACTGGCACTTCCGCTTTGACGCCAACGCCGACATGAAGATGAACGCGCTGACCGACTACATCGCCGATAACAAAGACATCAAGAAGGTGTACCTGATCAACCAGGACTACAGCTTCGGCCAGGCGGTGTCCAAAGCGGCCCGGGAAATGCTGAAAGAGAAGCGTCCGGACATCGAGATCGTGGGTAACGATTTCCACCCGCTGGCGAAAGTGAAGGACTTCACCCCGTACGTGTCCAAGATCCAGTCCTCCGGCGCCGACGCGGTGATCACCGGTAACTGGGGTCAGGACATCACCCTGCTGGTGAAAGCGGCCGCCGAGTTCGGTCTGGAAGCCCCGTTCTTCACCTACTACGGCGCCAGCTCCGGCGTGGTCACCCAGCTGGGCGACAAGGGCGTGGACCGCATCTACCAGATCAACGAGTACTACGGCGAGTTCGAGGATCCGGAAATGGCCAAGCGTCAGACCGAGCTCTACGAACAGACCGAGTGGGATTTCTACTACCTGCGTCTGAGCACCATGCTCGACATGCTCAAGAAGTCCGCCGACCAGGCCAAGAGCACCGATCCGGTTGATGTCGCCAAAGCGATGGAAGGCATGAAGCTCGAAACCACCACCGGTGAAGTGGTCATGCGTGCCGAGGATCACCAGATCCAGCTGCCGATGTTCATCTCCGTGATGAAGGACGACATGGAGTACGGCGCGGAAGGCACCGACTACAACTTCAAGAAGGTGGCTCGCATCGATCGGGAAGCCGTGAGCTTGCCCACCACCTGCCGGATGCGTCGCCCCAAATAAACGGCGCCATCCTGTAACTCCAGTGACTAAGTAGTAGGAACAGCGGCGCGAGCCGCTGTTCCGGGAGCCTCGTCATGCTCGAAATTGTTATTTTTTCGACGCTGAACGGTATTTTATACGGCCTTTTGCTGTTCATGCTGTCCAGTGGTCTTACCCTCATCTTCTCGATGATGGGTGTGTTGAACTTTGCCCATGCCAGCTTCTACATGCTGGGTGCCTATTTCGCTTACACCATGGGCATGGAGATCGGCTTCTGGCCGGCTCTGCTGCTCGCCCCGATTCTGGTCGGCGGCCTCGGCGCCATGGTGGAAAAATTCGGCCTGCGCCGTGTCCACGAAAACGGCCACGTGGCCGAACTGCTGTTCACCTTCGGCCTGGCCTATGTGATTGACGAACTGGTGCAGTTGATCTGGGGTACCGTGGCGGTCTCCTACCGCGAGCCCGACTACATGCGCGAGCCGCTGTTCACCCTGTTCGGCACCGACTATTCGATTTTCCGCGGCGTGGTGATTCTGATCGCCGTGTTCATGTTTATCGCCCTCTGGTTCCTGCTCAAGAAAACCCGTGTCGGCATGATGATCCGCGCCGCGCTGACCCACGGCAACATGGTCGGCCACCTGGGCCATAACGTGCCGCGTCTGTTCATGGGCGTGTTCGGTTTCGGTTGTGCGCTGGCCGGCCTCGCCGGTGTGATCGGCGGCCCGCTGCTGGCCACCGAGCCGGGCATGGCGGTGACGCTGGGCCCGATCGTGTTCGTGGTGGTGGTGGTCGGCGGCATGGGGTCGCTGATCGGCGCTTTCTACGCCTCCCTGTTGATCGGCCTGATCCAGACGTTCTTCGTCGCCATCGACGCCTCCATCGCCGACATTCTTAACGCTTTCGGCATGAACGTGGATCCCTACGGTGAGGTGACCGGGATCACCCTGGCCAGCCTGGCGCCGATGACGCCGTTTATTCTGCTGGTGCTGATCCTGATATTCCGCCCCCGTGGCCTGATGGGAGAGCTTGAGCCATGAACGACATTACCGCAGTCGCACCGCGGCAGAATCGTTTCTCCTGGCGCGCTCTATCGCCCTGGTTGATCAGCGCGGCCGTGCTCCTGATTCTGCCCTTCGTTCTCGATAGCGGCACCGCCTTCACGCTGATGAACGTGATCGCCGTGAACATCGTGTTCGCCCTGTCCTACAACATGCTGCTCGGCCAGGGGGGCATGCTGTCCTTCGGCCACGCGGTGTTCTTCGGCCTCGGCAGTTACGCGGCCATGCACGCCATGAACGCCATCGACGAGGCGTCCTACGCCGGCGAAGGCTTCTGGGCGCACATCCCGGTGGTCAGCATGCCGCTGGTGGGCATGATCGCCGGCGGCCTGGTGGCGCTGGTCATCGGTTGGCCGTTCTGCCGCCGCGCCGGCACCGCCTTCGCCATGATCACCCTGGGTCTGGGCGAAATGGTGGCCGCCGCCGGCCAGATGTTCCCGTCCGTGTTCGGCGGTGAAGCCGGCATCTACGGCAACCGCATGGTCGGCCCGCAGTGGTTCGGTCTCGAGCTGGCCCAGGCCACCGACGTGTACTGGTTCATGGCGTTCTGGACCTTCCTGGCGGTGTTCGCCATGTGGGCCTTCACCCGTACGCCGCTGGGCCGTATGTCCAACGCCGTGCGTGATAACCCGGACCGTCTGCAGTTCATTGGCTACCCGCCGCGCAACATCCGTTTCATGATCTTTATCGCCTCCGGTTCCTTCGGCGGTCTCGCCGGCGGCATGGCGGCGGTCAACTACGAGATCATCACCCCGGAAGCGCTTGGTCTGATTCCGTCCGGCCTGGCACTGCTGATGGCCGCCGTGGGCGGGCTGGGCGTGTTCTACGGCCCGATCGTCGGCGCCATCGTGGTTTCGCTGATGAACTCCATGCTCAGCGATTACACCGAAGCCTCGATCCTCTACGTGGGTCTGGTGTTCCTGGCGATCGTGATGTTCGCCCCGCGCGGTCTTGGCGGCGGCATCGAGCAGGTCCGCGTGGCCGCTCCGCGAAGGCACTCTGGGCAAACGTCTGCCCGGCTGGCTGACCGGCGCGGTGGCGGTGGTGCTGATCAGCCTGGGTCTGGTTCTGCTGATCGAGCTGCTGTTCCAGTGGCGCCACGGCGACGACGAGTTCGCCCAGTTTTTCGGCCTCAACTTCGTTGCCGAATCCGTGATGAGCTGGGTCTGGGCACTGATTATGTTCGCTGCCGGTGTGGCGGTAATGCGGGTGACTAAAAAGTTTCGGGAGGACAACGCATGAGCGCCTTGTCTATTAAAAACCTGACCAAGAACTTCGGCCTCGCCGAGGTGATCTGCGGGGTCGACCTGGAAGTGGAAAAAGGCGAGATACACGCCGTGATCGGCCCCAACGGGGCCGGCAAATCCACCTTCTTCAATCTGCTCTCCGGCGCCTTCGCCCCCACTGGCGGCGAGATCCGGCTGAACGGCGAGCGCATTGACGGCCTCACGCCGGAGAAGATTCAGCAGCGCGGCCTGTCCCGGTCTTTCCAGGTCAGCAACGTGTTCGTCAATCTCTCCGTGTTCGAGAACCTGCGCTGCGCCTGCTTCAAGACCGCCGGCTCCGGCTATGTGTTCTGGCGTCCCGCCAGCAAGATCAAGGCCGCCAACGAGCGCGCCGAGGAAGTGCTGGAGATGATCGGCCTGCAGGCGCTGCGTGATGTGCCGGCCGGGGCCTTGCCCTACGCCAGCCAGCGCGCGCTGGAGATCGGCATGACCATCGCCTGCGGCGCCGAGGTGGTGATTCTCGACGAACCCACCGCCGGCATGAGTAACACCGAAACCGCCCAGGCGATCAGCCTGATCCGTCAGGTGGCCCAGGGCCGCACCCTGATGATCGTCGAGCACGACATGGGCGTGGTGTTCGAACTGGCCGACCGCATTTCGGTGCTGGTGTACGGCAAGATCGTCGCCACCGGCACACCGGAAGAAATCCGCAACGACCCGCGCGTCAAAGAGGCGTATCTGGGCGAGGAGGCCGCATGATGCTCGAAGTCCGGGATCTGAACGCGTATTACGGCAAAAGCCACATCCTTCACGGCGTCAATTTCACGCTCGAGGAAGGCGAGGTGGTATCGCTGTTGGGACGCAACGGGGTAGGGCGCTCCACCACCGTGAAATCGATCATGGGGGAAGTGCCGCCGCACGGTTCCATCCGCTTCCGCGGCAATGAAATCGCCGGCCTGCCCAACCATAAAATCTCTCGTCTGGGCCTGGGCTACGTGCCCGAGAATCGGGATATCTTTCCGACCCTGACGGTGCGCCAGAATCTGGAGCTGGGGGTCAAGAACCCGCGCAAGCCGGGCAAATGGCGCGCCGAGCAGATGCTCGAGATGTTCCCCAACCTGGCGCAGCGCGCCGACGCCCCGGCGGGCGTGCTGTCCGGCGGTGAAAAGCAGATGCTCACCATCAGCCGCACCCTGATGGGGGATCCGGAGCTGATCATGATCGACGAGCCCACCGAAGGTCTGGCGCCGTTGATCGTCAAGCAGATCGGTGACCTGATCTCCGAGATCGCCAAAGCCGGTGTGTCCATTCTGCTGGTGGAGCAGAAGCTCTCCATCGCCATGGATATTTCCCACCGCGTGCTGGTCATGGGCCACGGTCAGATCGTGTTTGAAGGCACGCCGCAGGAGCTGCGCGCCGACGAAGCGATTCGCCGCGAGTGGCTGGAAGTCTGATTCGATTTTGTTTGTGTTCCATCGTCAATGGGCTGGCCCGCTTCGGCGGGCTTTTTTTTTTGCACATTCAACGGTGTTGAAAATAATAAAATTACGACCTTAGTACTATTATTAATAAATGCCGCGGCGCCTATATTTATAGAGGTTACAAATGTCGACTGGACAGTCGAAACATCGTCCGCTCATACTGAAATTTCCTGAAAACCAAAAGTGAAGACAGCGTAATTGTCCTTCACGTCCGAGCACCACTCAGCCGCCGACACTGGCCCGACAGTTAACGCGGCAATAATGACAACGAACAGCCGGTAATACCGGTGACAGAACAACAACGAGGAGAGCTTTCATGTTGAAACCCCTGCTTTCGATGGTCGCCGCGACCGTCCTGCTGGTGGGCACCGCCAGCGCGGATACCGTTCGCATCGCGCTGATCGACCCGCTCACCGGTCCGATGGCCGCCGCCGGGCAATCCGCGCTCGATCATCTCAAATTCCATGCCGAGAAAATCAACGAGAACGGCGGCATCAACGGCGACAAACTGGAAATCGTCGGCCTCGACAACAAGGTCAATCCGCAAGAGAGCCTGGTGCAGCTGCAGAAGGCGATCGACGACGGCATCCGCTACGTGACCCAGGGCATGGGCTCTTCCGTGGGTTCCGCGCTGCTCGCCGCGGTCAACAAGCACAACCAGCGCAACCCCGGTGACGAGGTGCTCTACCTGAACATGGCGGCGGTGGACCCGGCCTTCACCAACGAGCGCTGTTCGTTCTGGCACTTCCGCTTCGACGCCCACGTGGACATGAAGATGAACGCCATGACCAGCTGGATCGAAGGCCGTGACGACATCAAGAAAGTCTACCTGATCAACCAGGACTACAGCTTCGGCCGCGCGGTCGCGGAAGCCGCCACCAAGATGCTCAAGGAAAAACGTCCGGACATTGAGATCGTCGGCCAGGATTTCCATCCGCTCGCCAAGGTGAAGGACTTCACCCCCTACGTGTCCAAGATTCAGTCGTCCGAAGCGGACGCCGTGATCACCGGTAACTGGGGCCAGGACATCACTCTGCTGGTGAAAGCGGCCGCCGATTACGGCCTGGATATGCCGTTCCTGACCTACTACGGCGCCATGGCCGGCGTGGTCACCCAGGTCGGCGAAGCCGGCGTGGACCGTATCTACCAGGTCAACGAGTACTACGGTGATTTCGACAAGCCGGAAATGGCCGAGCAGCAGGTCGCCATGTACGAAGACACCGGCTGGGACTACTACTGGCTGCGTCTGACCACCATGCTCGACATGATCGACGCCGCCGCCGAGAAAGCGGACAGCACCGATCCAGTGAAAGTCGCCTTCGCCCTGGAAGACCTCAGCATCGAGACCACCACCGGTGAAGTGGTGATGCGCAAGTCCGACCACCAGATGCAGCTGCCGCTGTTCATCTCCGTGCTCAAGGACGATATGGAATACGGCGCCGAAGGCACCGATTTCAACTTCCACAAAATCGCGGAAATCAGCCGCGACGACGTGACCCTGCCCACCACCTGCAAGATGCGCCGCCCGAAGCAGGGCTGATCGCCAGCTCGCAGAAAAAGGCGCACAAAAAAAAGCCCGGCTTNGAGCCGGGCTTTTTNATGNGTGCTGCCNNGNGGCGGTTCAGAATACTTCGAACAGCCCGGCGGCACCGATNCCGCCGCCCACGCACATGGTCACCACCACGTACTTNACGCCGCGGCGCTTGCCTTCGATCAGCGCGTGNCCGGTCATGCGNGCNCCGGACATGCCGTACGGGTGGCCGATGGAGATCGCGCCGCCGTTGACGTTGTACTTGTCCGGGTCGATGCCCAGCTTGTCACGGCTGTACAGGCACTGGCTGGCGAACGCTTCGTTCAGNTCCCACAGGCCGATGTCGTCGATGGTCAGACCGAAACGCTTGAGCAGCTTCGGCACCGCGAANACCGGNCCGATNCCCATCTCNTCCGGGTCACAGCCGGCCACGGCCATGCCGCGGTAGGCGCCCAGGGGCTGCAGGCCGAGACGCTCGGCTTCCTTGGCTTCCATCAGCACGCAGGCGCTGGCGCCGTCGGACAGCTGGGACGCGTTACCGGCGGTGATGAACTTGCCTTCCTGAATGTTGAGGCCGTCCTTGAACACCGGCTTCAGGCTCTGCAGGCCTTCCAGGGTGGTCTCGGGNCGGTTGCCCTCGTCCTTGGCCAGGGTCACTTCCTTGTCGGAAATNTCCTTGGTCTCTTTGTTCATCACCTTCATGTTGGTGGTCAGGGGCACGATCTCGTCGTCGAACTTGCCTTCCTGCTGNGCCTTGGCGGTGCGCATCTGNGACTGGAACGCGTACTCGTCCTGGGCNTCGCGGGANACGTTGTAGCGGTCGGCGACCACTTCAGCGGTTTCCAGCATGCTCATGTAGATGTCCGGNCGGTGCTCCTTGAGCCACGGATCACGGGCGCGGAAGGTGTTCATCTTGTCGTTCTGCACCAGGGAGATGGACTCCAGGCCGCCGGCGACNGCCACGTCCATNTTGTCGACCACGATNTCCTTGGCGGCGGTGGCGATGGCCATCAGGCCGGACGCGCACTGNCGGTCAATGGTCATGCCGGCCACGGANGTGGGCAGGCCNCCGCGCAGGGCGGCCTGACGNGCCACGTTGCCGCTGGTGGAGCCCTGCTGCAGGGCGGCGCCCATGATCACGTCCTGGATGCTCTCCGGATCGATCTTGGCGCGCTCCACGGCGTGCTTGATCACGTGACCGCCCAGCNCCTGGGCCTGGGTGTCGTTGAACGCGCCCCGGTAGGCCTTGCCGATGGGNGTACGGGCGGTGGAAACGATGACTGCTTCTCTCATGATGAACCTCTTTAAGTCGGTAATCTTTGTGCGGGTCTGACCGGAAATCGCCGATCAGCCCAGCTTGATGCCTTTGGCCTGAGCGGCCTTGGTCAGAATCTTGGTGACGTGCTCGCCGCCGTTGNTCATNTCACGGGCGTTNCCCATGTCGCCNAGNTGCTCGAACTGAGCNGCGATGGCGTCCGGCGTGCGCTCTTCCTCGTTNAGGTANATGCCGTCGCTTTCCATCAGCCGCACCATGGCGTAGCAGCCGGCGCCGGCCAGCACGATGCGCTGGTTGGGCGCCTGGTCGCTGGCCAGGAACAACACCGCCGGGGTNATCGCTTCCGGCTCCAGCAGGGCCAGCACTTCCTTGGGCATCAGGTCNTCGGTCATNCGCGTGGCCGCGGTGGGCGCCACACAGTTTACCTTGATGTCGTACTTCTCGCCTTCCAGGCAGAGNGTNTTCATCAGGCCGGCNACGCCCATTTTGGCGGCGCCGTAGTTGGCCTGGCCGAAGTTGCCGTACAGCCCGGAGGTGGAGGTGGTCATGATCACGCGGCCGTACTTCTGCTCGCGCATTACCGGCCACACNGCCCGGGTGCAGATCGCGGAGCCGGTCAGATGCACCGCCACCACTTTGTCCCAGTCCGACATCTCCATCTTGGCGAAGCTCTTGTCGCGCAGGATGCCGGCGTTGTTCACCAGGATGTCGATACGGCCCCACTGGTCCAGGGTCTGCTGGACCATGGCGCCGACCTGTTCCTCGCTGGACACGTCGGCGCCGTTGGCGATCGCTTCACCGCCGGCGGCCTTGATCTCCTCGACCACTTTCTCCGCCGCTTCGCTGGAACCGCCGGTGCCGTCGCGGGCGCCGCCGAAATCATTGACCACCACCTTGGCGCCCAATTTGGCCAGCGACAGCGCGTGGGACTTACCCAGGCCGTTGGCGGCGCCGGTGACGATCGCCACCCGGCCCTCGAAATTAATACTCATGCTTTTCTCCGTTGGAGAGCCACAAGCGACAAGCGGCAAGCCACAAGCAGGCATGGCGCCGCTTGCGGCTTGAAGCCCGAAGCCGGTAGCTGGTGTTATCCCAGAACAATCAGGCTCAGCCATTCACAGGCGATGGCCGGCTTGTCGACGCCGTCGATTTCCACCGAAATGGCATAACGGATCAGCAACTGATTGTCGCCACGCGGCTCCACGCCGGCCAGCTTGAAGTGGCCGCGCACCTGGGAGCCGGAGCGCACCGGGTTCAGGAAGCGCACCTTGTCGAAGCCGTAATTGATGCCCATCACCGTGCCCTGCACGCCGGGGACCACGTCCATGGCCATGGCGGAGAGCAGCGACAGGCTCAGGAAACCGTGGGCGATGGTGCCGCCGAACGGGGTTTCCTTGGCGGCCCGCTCCGGATCGATGTGAATCCATTGCGGGTCCTCGGTGAGATCGGCGAACTGATCGATGCGTTCCTGGGTCACCGGGAACCAGCGGGACGTGCCCAGATCCTGGTCCACCTTGGCTTTCAGTTCGTCCACGCTGAGCTTGTTATTGGACATTATAAAATCTCCCTCTCAGTAATCGCGCAGAGCAGCGAAACGGTCCGCGCAGTAGTTGGCGTCGCCCAGCGTTTCACCGCCGGCGCGGGCGCGCTTGAGGAAAAAGCCGATGTCGAATTCATCGGTCATGCCGATGCCGCCGTGCATCTGCACCGCTTCCTGGCCGGCCAGCAGCGCCACCCGGGCGGCCTTGGCCTTGGCGGCCAGCACCTGAACCTCGGCGTCGTCGGCGTTGCGGTCGCAGGCGTCCAGCGCCTGCATCGCCAGGGCGTCGCTCATGGACACTTCGCCCATCAGCAGCGCGGCGCGGTGCTGCAGCGCCTGGAAGGTGCCGATCAGGCGGCCGAACTGCTTGCGCTCCTTGAGGTACTGCAGGGTGCGCTCGAACGCTTCCCGGGCCAGGCCGGACAGTTCCGCGGCCAGCACCGCGCGGCCGGCGCGCAGGGCGGCGGCGAGGGCGGCGGCGCCGTCCGCCATCGGTTCGGCGGCGACGTTATCCAGGGTCACCCGGGCGGCGTTGCGGTCATCCACCATGCGGNTGCGCTCGATGCTCACGCCCTNGGCCTTGGGGTCNACCAGGAACAGCGCGGTGCTCGTCGCCCTGGCGGGCCGCCACCAGCAGCAGGTCCGCCACGTGGGCGTCCAGCACCAGCAGTTTGCCGCCGCTCAGGGTGACGCCGTCACCGGCCGCCTTGGCTTCGGTCTTGATCGCTTCCGGACGGTGCTTGGCGCCGTCGTCCACCGCCAGGGCGGTGATCACGCTGCCCTCGGCGATCGCCGGCAGCCACTTCTGCTGCTGCTCGGCGCTGCCGCCGGTGGCCAGGGCGGTGGCGCCCANCACCGCNGTGGACANGAACGGGGTCACCGACAGGTTACGGCCGATCTCNCGGGCCACCAGGCCGGCGCCCACCAGGCCGAAGCCGATGCCGCCGTGCTCCTCGGGCACCAGGATGCCGGTCAGGCCGGNNTCCACCATGGCNTGCCACAGCGGCTCGTCGTAGCCNTTCTCGTCGTTACGGTCGCGCAGTTCGCGCAGGTGGGANACCGGGCCCTTNTCGGCCATCAGCCGCGCCACGGAATCCTGCAACATCTGTTGTTCGTCGTTAAGTTTCATCAGCGTCGACTCCTTATGCGTCCGGCAGGCCCAGCAGGCGTTTGGAAACAATCCCCAGCATCACCTCGGAGGTGCCGCCTTCGATGGAATTGCCCTTGGAACGGAGCCACTCGCGGGCGTANAGACCGCCCATGGTGCGCTCGCTTTCCCACTCCAGGCCTTCGGCGCCGAGGGCGTCCATCATCACTTCGTAGCGGCGCTTGTTGAGCTCGGTGCCGTAGTACTTGAGCACCGCGGACTGGGCGCCCACGCCCTGGCCGGCTTCCGCTTCTTCGCGGATCTTGCCCACCAGCGCCTGGAACGCCATCTGGTCGATTTCCAGCCGCGCGATGTCGGCGCGCAGGGCGNNGTCCGCCAGCTTGCCGTGCTCGGTGCCNACGTGCTCGGCGGCCAGCGGGCCCAGGGCGCGGCCCTTCAGGAAGCCCGGCGGTTCGCCGCCGATGTTGTTGCGCTCGTGGGTGAGCAGGTACTTGGCCACGTCCCAGCCACGGTTNAGCTCGCCGACGATCTGGTNCTTGNCGACNTTNACGTCGTCGAAGAAGGTTTCGCAGAACGGTGACTCNCCGGAGATCAGCTCGATCGGGCGGGTGCTGACGCCTTCGCTNTCCATATCGAACAGGGCGAAGGANATGCCGTTGTGNTTGNTGGCGTTGGGGTCGGTGCGCACCAGACAGAAAATCCAGTCCGCNTTGTCCGCGTAGGAGGTCCAGATNTTCTGGCCGTTGACCAGGAAGTGGTCGCCCTTGTCNTCGGCGCGGGTCTGCAGGCTGGCCAGGTCGGAGCCGGCGTTGGGCTCGGAGTAGCCCTGGCACCAGCGGATCTCGCCCCGGCAGATCGGCGGCAGNTGCTGNNGCTTGAGTTCNTCGCTGCCGAATTTCAGCAGCGCCGGGCCCAGCATCCAGAAACCGAAGTTGCTCACCGGCGTNCGCGCGTTGATGCGCTNCATTTCTTCGGCCAGCACNTCCGCCTCTTCCGGGCTCAGGCCGCCGCCGCCGTANTCCTTGGGCCACTGCGGCGCGGTCCAGCCCTTGTCGGCCATGCGCTCCATCCANACTTTCTGCGCNTCCGACTGGAACTGCCATTTACGGCCGCCCCAGCAGTGGTCCGCCTGGCTCTTCAGGGGCTGGCGCATTTCCTCGGGGCAGTTCGCCTCCAGCCAGGCCCGGGTTTCCGCGCGGAACTGTTCGAGATCCGACATCGCTCTCCTCCTCGAGCGCCTCCCTCGGCGGCCGACCGCCGGGGGCGGCGGGGCGCTTGGGAAGCTGTTATGAAATTGCTTTTCATTTATTTGAGTGTGACCGAAGTATGTTGGCCCCGCTCCGGGGCGTCCAGGGTCAAAAACGGCATGGTTAGCGGCAGTTGTGTCATCAGTGACCAGCGCGGCGGTGAAAAGGGTCAATGGTCCCTTGTGAAATAAGTGGCACTATTGTGCTTTCGGGAAAATTCGTCAGGATGATTTCATGTCTGTTTCCGCGGCACCGACCATGGCNCCCCNTTCCGCCGACCTGGAGCACAGCCCCAGGGACACCATCCTGGACGCCTCGGCGCGCTGCTTTATGGAGCACGGCTTCAAGGCCACCAGCATCGACGACATCGCCCGCCGGCTGGGTGCCACCAAGGGCATGGTCTATCACTACTTCGATTCCAAATCGGACCTGTTCTTCGAGATCCACCAGCGCGCCATGGACGCCCTGGTGCAGGCGGTGGACCCGGAAGTGCGGCGCCGCGCCCCGGCCCTGGAACGGCTGCACGGCATGGCCCGCCGTCACGTGGAAACCCTGATCGAGACCCAGCACTACCAGCGCGCCGTGGTGGAGGGCGTGCAGATGCACCTGCGGGTGAGTACCACCGAAGCCCAGCGCCAGCGGCTGATGCAGCTGCAGGACCGGCGCCGCCGCTACGAGCAGGTGTTTTTAAAGGTGCTCAACCAGGGCATCGACGAGGGCGATCTCGACGCCACCGAACCGCGCATCGCCATCAAGCCGGTGCTCGGCGCGCTCAACTCGGTGATCAACTGGTACCACCCCCGCTACGACGACGCCCCCGGCAGCCGCGAGCGGCTGATCGACGGCGTCGTCACCGTGGCGCTGCGCGGCCTGGTCGCCTGAGCGCCGCTATTTCTTGTTCAGGAACTTGTCGAAGATGGCGCGGGTTTCGTCGCTGAACATGCGCTCGGCGAACAGCACCGATTCCTTCTTGATCTGCTCGCGAATGGCGTCGGCGCCGTGGCGGGTCAGCTGCTTGGTGTACTGCAGCGCCTGCGGCGGCTTGGCGGCCAGTTTCGCCCCCAGCTCCAGCGCCTTGTCGCGCAGCTCGTCGTCGCCGCACCGGTAGGCCACCAGACCCATGCGTTCCGCCTCGTCGGCGGTCAGGGTGTCGCCGGCGAGCAGCAGGCGGTTGGCGTTCTGGCGCCCCAGCAGGGCCGGCAGAATCAGGCTGGAGCCGGCTTCCGGCACCAGGCCCAGGTTGATGAAGGCGGTGTAGAAACGGGCGCTGTCCGCGGCGATCACCAGATCGCAGTGCAGCAGCAGGGTGGTGCCGATGCCGGTGGCGTTGCCGTGCACCGCCGCGATCACCGGCTTGTCCAGCTCGATCAGCCGGTGCACCAGATCCATNGCCGGGCTCTGCTTGCCGTCCTTGCGCGACNCCGGNTCNGCGTTCAGGAAGTCGCCGATGTCGTTGCCGGCGGTGAAGGCGCGGCCCTCGGCGTCCAGCAGCAGGGCGGTGAGGTCGTCCCGGTCCCGGTAGTGGTCCACNGCGCGGCTGATATCCCGGTACATCTCGCCGCTCAGGGCGTTGAGCTTGTCGGCCCGGTCCAGGGTCACTTCCAGTAATTTGCCGTGCTCGGTAACGCGGACATAGCCGCTTTGCAGTGCCAGGGCGCTCATGGTCTTCTCCCGTCTCTCGCCAAATAGCCAGTCAAAATATCGGAATTCNNTTTCGCAAAGCAAGCGCCANGGCAACCGCCTGATNTATGCACCGNATTTATNNGGCAGGATTCAAAATATCAATTTCACTAACTAAGCGGGCTGTTCTAGGCTGTCTTCATTGCAACTCACACAGGCGACACCATGGCCCAGTTCCACCTTATCCGTCACGGNCAGGCGTCCTTCGGCGCCGCCAACTACGACAAGCTCTCCCAGCTGGGACACCAGCAGGCNCGCTGGCTTGGCGAGTATTACCGTGNNCGNGGCNNGNCCTTNGACGCNCTGGTNACCGGCGACCTGGTGCGCCACGTGGANACCGGCGAGGGCATCCAGGAAGGGCTCGGCAGCNNNCTGNCCGCCGACCTGCAGCCCGGGCTCAACGAATTCGANTTCCACNCCATNGTCGACGCCTNCCTGAGCGCCCACCCCGAGGAAGNGCCGCCGGAGGGCGCCTCCATGGCCGCCTTNTACCGNGTGCTNAANAAAGCCATGCAGCGCTGGCAGGCCGGCCGTCTGGANGGCAACCTGCCGGAAAGCTGGCAGGGNTTCTGCGACCGGGTGGCCGGCGCCATGGCGCACATCCAGGAACAGTACGCCGACCGCGACCGGGTGCTGGTGGTCAGCTCCGGCGGCGCCATCGCCATGTGGATGCGGCACATGCTCAACACCGCCGACGACGCCGTGGTGGAGCTCAACCTGCAGATTCGCAACACCGGGGTAACCCAGGGTTTCTTCAACAAGAACGTGTACCGCCTTTCCATTTTTAACCAGGTTCCGCATTTGGACCGGGAAGACCGCGGCGACGCCATTACTATAGCTAAGTGAGATACAGCTAGAACGGANCANAGAGGCCGGGTCATAACGGCCGCCTTATTCAAGAGGAGAGCAACATGGATTTCGAACATTCAGAAAAGACCCAGGACCTGATCAACCAGGTACGCACCTTCATCGATAACGAAGTGGTGCCCGCCGAGCACACCTACCACGAGCAGCTCGAGCAGAACCCCTGGAAGACGCCGCCGATCCTGGACGAGCTCAAAGCCAAGGCGAAAGCCAAGGGCCTGTGGAACCTGTTCCTGCCCAAGGAACACGGCGAGCTGAGCCCGGGCCTGACCAACCTGGAATACGCCTCGCTGGCGGAACAGATGGGCCGCCACCACATCGCCTCCGAGTGCTTCAACTGCTCCGCGCCGGACACCGGCAACATGGAAGTGCTCGCCAAGTACGGCAACGAAGCCCAGAAGAAGCAGTGGCTCGAACCGCTGATGGAAGGCAAGATCCGCTCCGCGTTCGCGATGACCGAGCCGGAAGTGGCGTCCTCCGACGCCACCAACATCGAAACCTCCATCACCCGTGACGGCGACGATTACGTCATCAACGGCCGCAAGTTCTACATCAGCGGCGCGATGCGCGAATCCTGCGAAATCATGATCGTGATGGGCAAGACCGACCCGGACAACCCCAACCGCCACCAGCAGCAGTCGCAGATTCTGGTGCCGATGAACACCCCGGGTGTTAACGTCAAACGTCCGATGATGGTGCTCGGCTCCGTGGACGCGCCGGAAGGCCACGCCGAAGTGATCTTCGAAAACGTGCGCGTGCCCAAGGAAAACATCATCCTCGGCGAGGGCCGCGGCTTTGAAATCGCCCAGGGTCGCCTCGGCCCCGGCCGCATTCACCACTGCATGCGTCTGATCGGCGCCGCCCAGCGCGCCCTCGAGCTGATGTGCAAGCGCGCCAACGAGCGCGTGGTGTTCGGCCAGCCGATGATCAAGCACGGCTCCTGCCGCGAAGACATCGCCAAGAGCGCCTGTGAAATCGAGCAGGCCCGGCTGATGACCCTGAAAGCGGCCGACACCATGGACCGCTACGGCAACAAGGAAGCCAAGGAACTGATTGCCATGATCAAGATCGTGGCGCCCAATATGGCGCTCAACGTGGTCGACCGCGCCATGCAGATCCACGGCGCCGTGGGCCTCAGCCAGGACACCCCGCTGGCCGGCTTCTTCGCCTACGCCCGCACCCTGCGCCTGGCGGACGGGCCGGATCAGGTGCATATGATGCAGCTGGGTCGTAACCTGGCCAAGAAATACAGTGAGAACAGCTAACTGATAGTTAACAGTGAAGAGTTAACAGTTAATAGTTGACTGAGCGCAGCCATGGTTTTTGGGGGTGGCCCCAACGGCCATGGCTGCTTTGTCGCTTTTGAGCGTCGTCAATTTTTAAGGAGGTAGACATGTCCCAGGTGGATACCCTGGATACCGAGCGCCTCGCGGCCTATCTGGAAGCGAACGTCGCCGGCTTCAAAGGCCCGATCACCGCCGATAAATTCGAAGGCGGTCAGTCCAACCCCACCTTCCACATCAAGGCCGCCTCCGGCGAGTACGTGCTGCGCCGTCAGCCGCCGGGCAAGCTGCTCAAGTCCGCCCACGCCGTGGACCGGGAATTCCGGGTCATGAATGCCCTCCAGAACACCGACGTGCCGGTGCCGCGCATGTACCACCTGTGCGAGGACCGCGACGTGGTCGGCTCCATGTTCTACATCATGGAATTCTGCCAGGGCCGGATTTTCTGGGACGCGGCGATTCCGGAAGTGGACAACGCCCAGCGCACCGCCATGTATGATGAGATGAACCGGGTGCTGGCGGCGCTGCACGGCGTGGACGTGGACGCGGTGGGCCTCGCCGATTACGGCAAGCCGGGCAACTACTTCGAGCGTCAGATGGGCCGCTGGTCCAAGCAGTACCGCGCCTCCGAGATCAACCACATCCAGGCCATGGAAGATCTGATGGCGTGGCTGGAGAACAACCAGCCCGCCGACGACGGCCAGGTGTCCCTGGTGCACGGCGACTACCGCCTCGACAACATGATGTGGCACCCCACCGAACCCCGCGTGATCGCGGTGCTCGACTGGGAGCTGTCCACCCTCGGCCACCCGCTCGCGGACCTCGCCTATCAGTGCATGCAGCTGCGCATGCCCCAGGAGGGCGGCAACCTGTCCGGCCTGCAGGGCAAGGACCGCAAATCACTGGGCATTCCCACCGAGCAGGAATACGTCCAAGCCTATTGCCAACGCCGTGGCATCGATCATATCGACCACTGGGAATTCTATCTGGCGTTCAGTTTTTTCCGCCTGGCGGCCATCGCTCAGGGTGTCGCCAAGCGCGCCCAGGACGGCAACGCCTCCAGCAAAAAAGCCGCCGCCGTGGGCCAGGTGGTCGAACCCCTGGCGCAAATGGCCATGCAGATCGTCCGCGAAGGCGCTTAGAAACACTTAATTGTGGGAGCGGGCCCCGCCCGCTCCCACAACACAATTGATTCGGGAGAGAAAGAATGAGCACGAAATTGTTTGATCTGAACGGAAAAATCGCCCTGGTCACCGGCGCCAGCCGTGGCATCGGCGAAGAAATCGCCAAGCTGCTCGCCGACCAGGGCGCCCACGTGATCGTTTCCAGCCGCAAAATCGACGACTGCCAGACCGTCGCCGACGCCATCAAGGCCGACGGCGGTTCCGCCGAAGCCTTCGCCTGCCACATCGGTGAAATGGCGCAGATCGAAGCGGTGTTCGGCCACATCAAGGACACCCACGGCAAGCTCGACATCCTTGTCAACAACGCCGCCGCCAACCCGTACTTCGGCCACATCCTGGATACCCCGGTCTCCGCGTTCGACAAGACCGTGGACGTGAACCTGCGCGGCTACTTCTACATGTCCGTGGAAGGCGCCAAACTGATGAAGGAAAACGGTGGCGGCGCCATCGTCAACACCGCCTCCATCAACGGTCTGTCGCCGGGCAACATGCAGGGCATCTACTCGATCTCCAAGGCGGCCGTGATCAGCATGACCAAATCCTTCGCCATGGAATGCGCCGAGTTCAACGTGCGCGTCAACGCGCTGCTGCCCGGCCTCACCAAGACCAAGTTCGCCGGCGCGCTGTTCCAGCAGGAAGAAATCTATAAAAGCGCCATCGCCCAGATTCCCATGCACCGCCACGCGGAACCCAAGGAAATGGCCGGCACCGTGCTTTACCTGGTGTCCGACGCGTCCAGCTACGTCACCGGTGAGTGTGTCGTCGTCGACGGTGGTTTCACCATCTAAACCGCCTGGAGGTTGTTATGGATCCGATGCTGGATTTCACCGGCAAGGTGGCCCTGATCACCGGCGCCGCCAGCGGCTTCGGCAAGTTGCTCGCCGCCGAGCTCGGCAAACGCGGTGCGCGGCTGGTGCTGGGCGACATCAACATGGACGCCCTGGATAAGCTGGCCGCCGACCTGGAAGGGCAGGGCGTCACCGCCCTGGCGCGCCGCTGCGACGTCTCCTCCGAGGCGGACTGCAAAGCCATGGTGGACACCGCAGTGGAACAGTTCGGCCGTCTCGACATGGCGGTGAACAACGCCGGCATCGCCCACGGCTTCATTCCCATCCACGAGCTCACCGGCGAGCTGCTGGACCAGCAGATGAACGTCAACGTCAAAGGCGTGATGTTCGGCATGAAGCACCAGATCCCAGCCATGAAAGCCAGCGGTGGCGGTGCCATCGTCAACACCAGCTCCATGGCCGGCATCGGCGGCGGGCCCAAGATCGGCGCCTACGCCGCCTCCAAGCACGCGGTGATCGGTCTCACCCGCACCGCCGCCGTGGAAAGCGGCCGCAAAAACATCCGCGTCAACGCCATCTGCCCCTACTACACCCGCACGCCCATGCTGGAAGGCGGTGAAGGGCTGGCCAGCGGCGGCGAAGCCGAGCAGACCCTGGCGATGATGGCCGCCGGCAGCCCGATGAAACGCATCGGCGAACCGGAAGAGATCGTCGCCGTTATGCTGATGCTGCTGTCACCGGCCAACACCTACATGAACGGCCAGGCCATCGCGGTCGACGGCGGCGTCTCGGCCTTTTAAGACAACCCCTTGTGGGAGCTTGCTTGCAAGCGAAAGGCCGGCTTTGGCGGCCGGCAGGATCCCAGAGACGCTGATGGTGCTGCCGTCAAACATCTCTCTGGCATCCTGCCGGGAGCTTCGCTCCCTTTCGCGGGCGGGGCCCGCTCCCACAAGGCAAGCTCCCTCAGGGTGCCCAGTTTAAGGAGAACAACCATGGCAAATCGTTTGGCAAATAAAATAACTGTGATAACCGGCGCCACCAGCGGCATCGGCGAAGCCACCGCCCGGCGCTTCATCGAAGAGGGCGCCACCGTGGTGCTGGCGGGCCGCTCCGAAGAGAAGGGCGAAGCGCTGGCGAAAGAGCTCGGCGAGCGCGCCGTGTTCAAGCGCACCGACATCATGAGCGAGGACGACATCGCCGCCCTGGTGGATTTCACCGTGGAAAAATTCGGCCGCCTGGACTGCCTGTTCAATAACGCCGGCGCCGGCGATCGCACCACCGTGGACAGCTTCGACGAAGACGAATTCGCGCGCATCATGCGCCTGCTGGTGGGCGCCCCGGCGTTCGGCATCAAGCACGCCGCCCGCGTCATGAAGGATAGCGGCGGCGGCAGCATCATCAACAACGCCAGCATCGCCGGCCACCGCCTCAACCAGGGCGGCTACCTGTACTCCGGCGCCAAGGCCGCCGTCGCCCACATGACCCGCCTGGCCGGCGCCGACCTGGGCCAGCACAACATCCGCGTCAACGCCATCTCCCCCGGCGCCGTCGCCACGCCGATCTTCTGGGGCGGCTCCCAGCGCGCCCAGACGCTCAGCGACGAAGAAAACCAGCGCAAGATGGAAAAGCTCGAAGCCAATCTCGCCAAAGCCACGCCGCTGCCCCGCGCCGGCCTGGCGGACGACATCGCCTTCGCCGCCGTCTTCCTGGCCAGCGACGAAGGCAGCTTCATCAACAGCCACGACCTGGTCGTCGACGGCGGCCGCATCGCCATGTTCAACGAGAAGAGTTGAGACGCGGCCCCGCTATGGGAGCAGGCTGTGGCAGCGGGCCTTGTGGGAGCGGGCCCAGCCCGCGAAAGGCAAGCAAAGCTTGCCGGCAGGATTCCCAGAGAGCCCTCTAAAAGCACCAACAACGTCTCTGGAATCCTGCCGGGTGGCTAGAGCCACCCTTTCGCGGGCAAGGCCCGCTCGCACAAGGTGCCTGCCGCTGACAATCATGAGGAACCGTCATGAGTTATAAAACACTCACCGTCTCCACCGAGGGCCATATCGCCCGCATCACGCTCGACCGGCCGGACCGCCTCAACGCCATGAACGCGGACTTCTGGAACGAGCTGCCGGCGGCGGTGCGGGCGCTGGACGCCGGCGGTGACATTCGTGCCATCGTCATCGACGCCAACGGCAAGCACTTCACCGCCGGCCTCGACCTGGGCATGTTCGGCACCCCGCCGGACCCGGCCGACGTCACCGCCCGGGTGCAGAAAGCGGCGCGCTTCCGCCACAACACCGCGCTCATGCAGCAGACCTTCAGCGCCCTGGAAGACTGCCGCGTACCGGTGATCGCCGCGCTCCACGGCGGCTGCATCGGCGGCGGCGTAGACCTGATCAGCGCCTGCGACCTGCGCTACGCCAGCCGCGACGCCTACCTCACCGTCTACGAAATCAACGTGGGCCTCACCGCCGACGTCGGCACCTTCCCGCGGCTCTGCAAACTGCTCCCCGAGGGCATCGTCCGCGAACTGGCCTACACCGGCCGGCGCATGGGCGCCGAGGAAGGCGAGCGTCGCGGCCTCTTCAACGAAGTGCTGGACAGCAAGGAAGCGACCCTGGAACGGGCCCTGGAAATGGCGAAGGAGATCGCCGGCAAATCACCGCTGGCGGTACACGGCTGCAAGCGCATGATCACCTACGCCCGCGACCACAACACCGCCGACAGCCTGGATTACGTGGTCACCTGGAACGCCGGCATGCTGCACAGCGAAGAAGTCATGGCCGCCGTCACCGCCGGCAAAACCGGCGAGCCCGGCGACTACACACCGCTCCCGCCCCTCAACGACGACGTCCAGGGCGGCGTTTAGAACCGGACTTTTGCGAGCGGGCCTTGTGGGAGCGGGCCCAGCCCGCGAAAGGGAGCGAAGCTCCCGGCAGGATTCCAGAGGGATTTCTGACGGCAGCACCAACAGCGTCTCTGGAATCCTGCCGGCCGGCAAAGCCGGCCTTTCGCTTGCAAGGCAAGCTCCTACAAGCGGTCAGCTTCAGGCGCTGTAGAAGACGGATTTCACTTCCAGGAACTCCTCGAGGCCGTAAACGCCCCACTCGCGGCCCACACCGGAGTGCTTGTAGCCGCCGAAGGGCGCCGGCGGATCCAGCTGCGCGCCGTTCAGATGCACCATACCGGTCCGCAGACGGGCGGCCACCTTGGCGGCGTCCTCCTCGCTGGCACCGTACACATAGCCGGACAGGCCGTAGTCCGAATCGTTGGCGATCGCCACCGCGTCGTCCACGTCCTTATAGGGCAGCATCACCAGCACCGGCCCGAAGATCTCCTCGCGGGCGATCAGCATCTGGTTGTTCACCTCGCTGAACACCGTCGGCCGCGCATAGAAACCGGTTTCCAGACCTTCCGGCTTGCCGGTACCGCCGCACACCAGCTTGGCGCCTTCTTCCTGACCCTTCTCGATCATGGACTGCACGCGCTTGAACTGGCGCTCGTTGGCGATCGGGCCGATCACCGTGTCCTTATCCGCCGGATCGCCCACCTTCAGGCTCTCGCACACCTTGGCGGCGATCGCCTCGGCCTCGGCCAGCTTGTCCGCCGGCACCAGCATCCGCGACGGCGCGTTACAGCTCTGCCCGGTGTTGTTCATCATCGACGCCACACCGTGCTTCACCGCCTTCTCGAAATCCGCGTCCGGCAGAATGATATTGGCGGACTTGCCGCCCAGCTCCAGCGACACCTTCTTAAAGGTATCCGCCGCTTCCTTGCTCACCGACGCCCCGGCACGGGTGGAACCGGTCAGCGACACCACGTCCACGCGCGGATCGGAAGAGAGCATCGGGCCCACTTCCGCGCCGTCGCCGTAAATCATATTGAACACGCCCTTGGGCAGGCCCGCCTCGTCGATGATCTCGGCCAGCACATGGGCGGACAGCGGCGCGAACTCACTGGGCTTGAGCACCATGGTGCAGCCCGCCGCGATCGCCGGCGCCACCTTGCACATCACCTGGTTCATCGGCCAGTTCCACGGCGTGATCAACGCGCACACACCCGCCGGCTCACGGCGCACGGTGGCGCGGCCCAGCTTCTGCTCGAACGGAAACTCCCGCGCCGCGCCCAGCGTCGCCTTGGCGTGGCCCAGACCCATCGGCGCCTGCACCTTCGCCGCCAGACCGTGACGGGGCGCGCCCATCTCCCGGCTGATCGCCTCCGCCATATCATCCAGACGCGACTGATAAATCCCCATGATCTTCTCAAGCATCGCCAGACGCTCTTCCAGCGGCGTCGCCGCGAAGCTCTCGAACGCATCCCGCGCCGCCTGAATCGCCGCATCCACATCCGCCTTACCGGCCAGATACACCGTCCCCTCGGACGCCTCCGTGGCCGGATTGATCACCTCATGGGGCTTAGCGTCGCCGCTGGGCTTCACCCAACCGCCGTTAATATAGAACTGGTCCAGATGTTTCATGAAACACTCTCCCGAAAAACGAAACACGAAAAGTCGGCCGCAAGCATCAAGCCGCACTCCGCAAACTAGAAGCAAACCACCGCACTTTGAAAGTCACAAGTTGAAAAACCAACCCAGAATGCCTGATCCAGAGTGAACGGAACAGCAGCACCAGGCCCACAGCAAAAGCACAATCAGCGCCTCTGGTATCCCGCCGGCCGGCAAGGCCGGCCTTTCGCTTGCAAGCAAGCTCCCACAAGCCGCGCCTCTTGAGGCCGGGACTTTCAGAAGTCCCCACCACCGCAGACGCTGTGTGCTGGACGCCCAACGAGGGCTGGACCAGGAGCCCGCACCGCCGCAGGCGCAGGGTCCGGGGGCCTTGCCCAGGACTGTGTGAGGCAGGGAGCCGAACACAAGCCCCCAGGGACGGGTTCACGGCGGGTCCTGGGCAAGGCCCCCGGACCCTGCGCCGTGCTACGGAGTCCTGAGTCCAGCTGATTTAGTGAAACAGCATTCCAAAATCTTGACCCCCCGTCCAGCTCATGTCATCTTCCAAAAAAAGCACAAACAAACTCCAGGAGACCCCCATGCAGCGTTTCGACCAGCGCAACGTCCTGATCACCGGTGCCGGCAGCGGCATCGGCCGCGCCGCCGCCCGCCGCTTCGCCGAAGAGGGCGCCCGCCTGGTGCTGGTGGACCGCAACCAGGAAGGCCTGGAAGAGACCGCCGCCCACCTGCCCGAAGGCACCCGGGTCACCCTGCGCACCGTGGACGTCTCCGACGAACAGGCGGTCAACGCTCTGGTGGAAGAGGTGCTCGCCGCCCACGGCACCCTGCATGCGCTGGTCAACAACGCCGGCATCGCCGGCCACGACTACTCCACCATCACCGACAGTGACACCGAAACCTGGCAGGCGATTCTGGGCGTCAACCTGATGGGCCCGATGTTCTTCATCCGCGCCGTGGGCAAGCACATGCAGGCCCAGGGTGGCGGCGCCATCGTCAATACCGCGTCGGTGGCCGGCATCCGCTCCGGCGCCGGCGGCAACGCCTACAGCGCCTCCAAGGCGGCGGTCATCAACCTGACCAAAACCGCCGCCTGCGACCTGGGCCAGTACAACGTGCGCGTCAACGCGGTCTGCCCCGGCCTGATCGAAACCGGCATGACCAAGCCGGTGTTCGATTACGCCCGCGACAACAACAAGGAACAGAAACTCGGCAGCCGCTGCGAATTGCGCCGCTACGGCCGCCCGGAAGAAATCGCCGCGGCCATGGCGTTCCTGGCCAGCGACGACGCCAGCTACATCACCGGCCAGGCGCTGGCGGTGGACGGTGGCAACACCGCCTCGCTCAACCTGCCGGGCATGAAACACTGAGCCTGTACAGGACGGCTTGGCCGAAGGTAGAACGCCCGTGCCCTCCTAAGTGAAATGGGTTTTTGTTATATTTGCGGGCTTTATGCACAACTATAAAAGCGACGAATAAAACAACAGCGGGCCCGATGCTGGTCATTTGCCAGCCGGGACCCGCTGATCCCGAAGCCTGAATCGAGGAAATGCCACATGCGACGAGCCGCTCTTGGAAAGGACGGGTCCGCGGATAAGGACCGTAATTTTGTTACCGCGTTGGCACGCGGCCTGGAAATCCTGCGCTGTTTCGGTCCCTCCGACGAATACCTGGGCAACGCGGAACTGGCCAAGCGCACCAGCATCCCCCGTCCCACCGTATCGCGGATGACCGCCACGCTGACCCAGCTCGGCTACCTGCGCTACGCCGAGAACCTGGAGAAGTACCGGCTCGGCCCCGGCGTGCTGGATCTCGGCTATCGCTATCTGGCCAGCGAAGGGGTGCGCGACATCGCCCGGCCCTTCATGCAGGAACTGTCCGACGCCACCGACTGCCTGGTGGCCATCGGCGCCCCGGACGGCGCGTCCATGACCTACATCCAGGTGTGCCAGGGCTCCGGCCCGCTGGTGCTGCGCCTGACCGTCGGTTCGCGCGTGCCGATCGGCACCTCCGCGGTGGGCCGCGCCTTTCTGGCGGCGTTGCCGGCCAAGGAGCGCGAGCCCTATTACGAAGCGATCCGCGCCCAGAACCCGGACGCCTGGCCGGACATCCAGCGCGGCCTGGAGCGCGCCTTCAAGGAATACGAGCAGTACGGCTTCGTCACCTCCGACGGCGAATGGAACCGGGACGTGAGCGCCGTGGGCGTGCCGCTGATCCTGGATAATGGCGGTCAGGTGGTGCCGTTCAACTGCGGCGGCTCGTCGCTGCGGCTGAGCCGCCGCATCCTGATCGAAAACCTCGGCCCGCGCCTCAAGGAAGTGGTCGAGCAGGTCCGGCAAATGGTGCAGGGCCGGGATATTTGAGGACAGTGAATGAGCAGTAGCAGCAGTAGCGCCACGCCGGCGTCCGAATACACCATGGCCACGGCCACCGCCAAGTTCAGCCATGGTTTCCCGGCCCTGTTGGGGCTGGAATTTCTGGAATGGGAAGAGGGCAGGGTCGTGGTCGGCATGCAGGTCGACGAACGCCACCTCAACCTGGGCCGCCGGGTACACGGTGGCGTGCTCGCCACCCTGCTGGACGTGGCCGGCGCCTGCGCCGGCACCTTCTGCCCCTACCCGGACCGGATCCGCAAGGCGCTCACCCTGTCCATGACCACCACCTTCACCGGCCAGGCCGGCCCCGGCTACATCCGCGCCATCGGCGTTAAACGGGCCGGCGGCAGCCGCATCTTCAACTCCACCGTGGAAGTGTACAGCGAGGACGACACCCTGCTGATCCTCGGCGAGGGCACCTTCCGGCTGCGCAGCGACTCCCAGGACCCGCGCGGCGCCCCCATCGCTTAAACCTCTTTTACACCAACGCGGGCCGGTTCCGCTTGAAGGGCGCCTCCTTGACCCGCAATGCTGTGTTCAGGAACACAGTGATTGCCGAAAGGAGGCACCATGACTACTTATATCGTCGCCAGTAACGCCGCCCACGCCCGGGTGTTTGCCCACGAAGTGGGTACCTTCAAGGAAATCGACCAGCTCGATCACCCGGAAAGCCAGGCCCACGTGGGCGATCTGCGCACCGGCGGCAAAGGGTCCGAGGGCAGCGGCGCCCTGCACGGCAACCCGCGCGCCACCGGCAACCAGCAGGCGACCTCGGACAAACACGCTGCCTTCTTCGCCAAGGAAGTGGCCGAGTACATGAAACACAACCTGGAGCAGGGCCGCGCCGACCGCTTCATCCTGGTCGCCGAGCCCCGTTTTCTCGGCGCCCTGCGCGACAAGCTCGACCCCACCACCCGCGACGCGGTCAGCCGCGAAATCGACAAGGACCTGACCAAGCAGAGCGCGGACGACATCCGCAAAAAGCTGGAGCTCTAAGGCGTCTACGACTTTAGGCGCATATTCACGCCACAGTGCCGCCGGGGCGCGCCCGGTCGTGGTAAATTCGGGGTTATGAGCCTGATAAGAATTCCAACGAGCCGATAACCATGTACCAGGTGCTGATCGCCGACGACCATCCCCTGTTCCGCGAGGCCATCGCCCGGGTGATCGACGATGGCTTCCCCGGCAGCACGCTGTTGGAGGCGTCCGACCTGGACGCCGCCCTGGCGGTGGCCGGCCGCCACGACGACCTGGATCTGGTGTTGCTGGACCTCAATATGCCCGGCATGCAGGGCCTCGGCGGCCTGGTGCGGCTGCGCAATTTGTTTCCCACCCTGCCGGCGGTGATCGTCTCCGCCGAGGAAGAGAAACGGGTGATCCTGCAGACCATCACCTACGGCGCGGTCGGGTTTCATTACCAAGTCCACCCCCCGCAAGCAGATGATCCAGGCCCTGGAGCAGGTGCTGGCCGGCTCCATCTACCTGCCGGCGGACATCATCCGTGCCGGGTCCGGCGCCGTTGCCGGCGAAGAAAGCACCGCCGCGCGCCGCGAGCCGGAGGACCTTTCCGACGTGCTCGCCACGCTCACCCGCAAGCANCTNCAGGTGTTCGANCGCATGTCGCGNGGCGANTCCAACAAGGTNATCGCCTACCAGCTCAANATCGCCGAAAGCACCGTGAAGGCCCANGTGTCCGCGATCCTGCGCAAGCTCGGCGCCACCAACCGGGTGCAGGCGATCCTGTCCGCCGGCGACATCGANTTCGCCGCCTANNTGCGTGCCCCGNANGNGNNGGAGCGATGAACGCGATNCCGCCCAGNGCCGTNNTCACCGCGTTCAGCGACGCCCGCGACGAGCGNCTCGCCGCCNGTGANCTGGCCGCAAAAGCTGCGNCACGANNATCTCGGNTNCGTGCTGTTNTTCTGCTCCATCGACTACCGGCTCGACCGCCTGGCCGGCGCCCTCGCCGAAGCCTTCGGCGANCTGCCNCTGTGCGGCTGCACCTCCGCCGGCGAGATCACCAGCCGTGGCTACGACAGCGGCACCATCGTCGCCATCGGCTTCGATCGCCGTTTCTTCTCGGTGGGCGCGCGCCTGATCGAACGGCTCGACGGCTTCAGCCTGGCCGACGCCCAGCAGCTCACCGACAGCCTGCTCTCCGAATGCCGAGCCGCCTCGGTGGAGCGGGTCGATGCCGACAACACCTTCGTGCTCACCCTGCTGGACGGCCTCTCGGTGAACGAAGAGCTGGTGCTCGCCACCCTCAATTCGGCGCTCGGCAGCATCACCAGCCTGGGCGGCTCCGCCGGCGACGACTACCGGCTCTCCGGCACCTACGTCTACAGCGACGGCGCCTTCCACAGCAACGCCGCCATGGTGCTGATGATCAACAGCGCGCTGGATTTCGAAGTGTTCAGCTTCCACCACCTGCGCCCGGCCACGGTGAAACTGGTGGTCACCGCCGCCGACGCCGAACGGCGCGTGGTCCAGGAACTCAACGCGGAACCGGCGGCGGAAGCCTACGCCCGCCTGGTCGGCGTGCCGGTGGCGGAGCTGGACGACGTGGTGTTCGCCCGCTACCCGCTCGCCGTGCGCATCAACAACGACTACTACGCCCGCTCCATTCAGCGCGTCAACGACGACCTCAGCCTGTCGTTCTACTGCGCGGTGGAAAACGGCATCGTGCTCACCGCCATGCACACCGGCTCGATTCTCGACGAGCTGGACCAGACCCTCAGCGACATCGAAGAGCGCCTGGGCCCGGCCTGGGTGACCCTGGGCTGCGACTGCTGCCTGCGCCGTCAGGAGATCGAAGCGGACGGCACCGTCGACCAGGCCTCGGCGCTGCTGCGCCGGCACAGCGTGGTGGGCTTCAACACCTACGGCGAGCAATTCAACGGCATGCACATCAACCAGACCATGACGGGGGTGGCGATTGGCCGAAGACAACGCAGCCGACGGTGACAGCGCGTCCCCCTGGGATCTTCACGAAGCGCGCCTGATGGCGGAAAACGCCCGNCTGCGNCGNATNTGCGACGCCCTGATCGAACGGGTGGAAGAGAGCAACATGGCGCCCACCGCNCCCTACGCCGCCTTCCAGCANTCGGTGGTGCTGGCCGAGCAGGTGCGCGAGCGCACCCAGGCCCTGCGCGAAGCCAACCAGCAACTGCTGGACGAAATCGAAGAGCGCCGGCGGGTGGAATCGCGGCTGCGCGAAGCCACCGAAAAAGCCGAGCGCGCCAACATCTCCAAGACCAAGTTCGTGGCCGCCGTCAGCCACGACCTGATGCAGCCGCTCAACGCCGCGCGCCTGTTCACCAGCGCCCTGCAGGACCAGCCCGACCACAACACCCAGTTCATGCTCAGCCACATCGACACCGCGCTGCTCGATCTGGAATCGCTGATCACCACCCTGGCCGACGCCTCCAAGCTGGACGCCGGCGTGGTCAGCGCCGAGCCCGGCGTGTTCCCGCTGCGCCGGCTGCTCGACGTGCTCGCCGAGGAGTACCGGCAAATGGCCGCCGCCAAGGGGCTGCGCCTGCGCTACGTGCCCAGCTCGGCGGTGGTGCGCTCCGACCCGCAGCTGCTCAGCCGGGTGATGCGGAACCTGCTCTCCAACGCGGTGCGCTACACCGACCGGGGCTCGATCCTGCTCGGCTGCCGCCGGCGCGGCGAACGGGTGGAAGTGGTGGTGGCGGACACCGGCATTGGCATCGGCGACGATCAGATCGGCGATATTTTCCAGGAATTCAAACGCGGCGCCCGGGCGGTCAAATACCACGAACGGGGCCTCGGCCTGGGGCTGTCCATCGTCGAGAAAATCAGCCGCATCCTCGATCACCCCCTGACCGTGCGCTCGCGGGAGAACCGGGGCTCACGCTTTGCCCTGCAGTTGCCGCTGGCACGGCTCAGCGCCGCCGAGGCCCGCGCCATGGAGCCGGCCGCCGACGCCGGACGCACCCTGGCCGGGCGCCGCGTCTGGGTGGTGGATAACGACCGCGCCATCTGTTCCGGCATGCGCACCCTGCTGGAACAATGGGGCTGCCGGGTGGCGGCGGCGGAATCCGTGCAGGCGCTGGCCGAACACCTGGACCCGCGCCGCGACCCGGCCGACGTGCTGCTGATGGACTACCACCTGGACCCGGGCGGCGACAACGGCATGACCGTCGCCGACGCCCTCAACCGGGACCGCCGCCGGGCCGGCGCCGAGGCGCTGCCGGTGATCATGCTCACCGCCGACCGCGGCCCCTACCTGAAACAGCGCTGCGCCCGCGACGGCCACACCCTGATCTACAAACCGGTCAAACCCATGAAGCTCAAACTGGCCCTGCAGCACACCCTCACGCGGGCGCCGTCGACCACCGACCCCGCGACTAAATAAGGTACTTTTTAGTACCGAAGTAGCATTCGGCCCACCCGGCATCGGCGCTAACCTCGAGTAAATACACGCCACGAGGTGTCCCGACATGATCTATAACAATCCCGGCAGCGAAGGGGCGGTGGTCGCCTTCGACGAACGCTACGAAAACTACATCGGCGGCCAGTGGGTGGCGCCGGTCAAAGGCCAGTACTTCGACAACGTCAGCCCGGTGAACGGCCGGGTGTTCTGCCAGATTCCCCGCTCCTCCGCCGAGGACATCGACCTGGCACTGGACGCCGCCCACCGCGCGGCGCCCGCCTGGGGCAAAACCTCCGCCGCCGAGCGCGGCAACCTGCTGCTCAAGATCGCCGACCGCATCGAGCAGAACCTGGAAGCCCTGGCCGTGGCGGAAACCTGGGACAACGGCAAAGCGGTGCGCGAAACCCTCAACGCCGACATTCCGCTGGCGGTGGACCACTTCCGCTACTTCGCCGGCTGCATCCGCGCCCAGGAAGGCACCGCCGCGGACATCGACGCCAACACCGTGGCCTATCACTTCCACGAGCCGCTGGGCGTGGTGGGGCAGATCATCCCCTGGAACTTCCCGATCCTGATGGCCACCTGGAAGCTGGCGCCGGCGCTGGCCGCCGGCAACTGCGTGGTGCTCAAGCCCGCCGAGCAGACCCCGGCGTCGATCCTCAAGCTGATGGAAATCATCGGCGACCTGCTCCCCGAAGGCGTGCTCAACATCGTCAACGGCTACGGCGAGGAAGCCGGCCAGGCCCTGGCCTCCAGCAAGCGCATCGCCAAGATCGCCTTCACCGGCTCCACCCCGGTGGGCTCGCACATCCTCAAATGCGCGGCGGAAAACATCATTCCCTCCACCGTGGAGCTGGGCGGCAAATCCCCCAACATCTACTTCTCCGACATCATGAAGGCGGAGCCGGAATTCATCAGCAAAGCGGTGGAAGGCCTGGTGCTGGCGTTCTTCAACCAGGGCGAAGTCTGCACCTGCCCGTCCCGGGCGCTGATCCAGGAAGACATGTACGACGAGTTCATGGCCATGGTGCTGGAACGCACCAAAACCATTAAGCGCGGCAACCCCCTGGACACCGACGTGCAGGTGGGCGCCCAGGCCTCCCAGGAGCAGTTCGACAAGATCATGTCCTACATGGAAGTGGCCCGCAGCGAAGGCGCCCAGTTCCTCACCGGCGGCGACAAGGAAACCCTGGAAGGCGACCACGGCCAGGGCTATTACATCCAGCCCACGCTGCTCAAGGGCGACAACAAAATGCGCGTGTTCCAGGAAGAAATCTTCGGCCCGGTGGTCGCCGTCACCACCTTCAAGGACGAAGCGGAAGCCCTGGCCATCGCCAACGACACCGAGTTCGGCCTCGGCGCCGGCGTCTGGAGCCGCGACATGAACGTGGCCTTCCGCATGGGCCGGGGCATCCAGGCCGGCCGCGTCTGGACCAACTGCTACCACGCCTATCCGGCCCACGCCGCCTTCGGCGGCTACAAAAAATCCGGCATCGGCCGGGAGACCCATAAGATGATTCTCGACCACTACCAGCAAACCAAGAATCTGCTGGTCAGCTACGACATCAATCCGCTCGGCTTTTTCTGAACCGGCTCGGGAGAGCCGACCCGCTAAGGCTTGTGTTTGCCTTGACCCTTTTTCCCCGCCCCATCCCCTGGGGCGGTTTTTTTGGGTTCGGTGCTCCGTATCCGAGACGCGGTGCAATGGTGGTGCCTTCCGGGAACGCTCAAGCCATCCATGGCCGCTCTCATTTGGCCATCCCTGGCCAAATAGGTCCCTCCAGGCACCACCATTGCCCCGCTCACTTGGCAGCGGAACCGCCACGGGTCAGAACACCACCCGGCCCTTTCTACGGAGCTCGGATTGTGATTGTGGGAGCGGGCCCTGCCCGCGAAAGGGAGCGAAGCTCCCGGCAGGATTCCAGAGGCCTCTCTGATAGAAGCGGAAATAACCTCGCTGGGATCCTGCCGGCCGGCTAGAGCCGGCCTTTCGCGGGCAAGGCCCGCTCCCACAAAGCCCGCTGCCACCAAATCCGCTTTGTAAAAAGGTTCGACGCCGGCGATAACCCGGAGCGCTGGAATCTCTCACTGGAGCGGGTCTGTGTTAGGCCCTTCCGGGACCCTGGAGGACAGGACGTCCGACAGGGAGCGTACAGGGACGTATTCACAGCGTTTGAAGTGGTCAAGTGATCTTGGACAGTTTCTTAGGTTCTGGTCACGCGGCCGCTTTTTCCCTTGCCCCGGGTGTTTGGTACTGGTTCGTGCTGTGAGGG
>FUFK010040712.1_pt1 | contig 47019 bp, 71 predicted proteins | sample 1021851 | NCBI WGS metagenome assembly FUFK01 (sample SAMEA51879418, study PRJEB19060) | metagenome
CCTGATGCTAAAGCAACAGTTTTTCCGCATCCGCCTACAGTTAATGTAGATCCTGATTGTGTTGTTATTTCATTTACTTCTATCTTACTCATTATACTACTACTAAAGTTCCTGTTATTGTTTGTGTGCCTGTAATTGTTACAGGACCTGCTAAAACTCCTGATTCAAAAGTTTGATCTTGAGAAATAGTTGAAGCTTGATTCATTACAAAATCTTGTGCTGCCATTCCAGGTGAAGGAGTTCTATTTGCTGGCACTGTACAAAATACATCTTTTGTACCTGCAGCAAAATCTATTTTAGAAGTATTGCCTGCTGAATTAGAAAGCACAGTGTCTCTTGAAAGCGTATCAGGGGCTGCATCAGTAACTGTACCAATACCCACCTCGAATTCTCCTGTTCCTGTATTGACGATAGCATAGAAAGTTGAATTAGTAGTTCCTACTCCCGCAACAAAAGTAATAAAATCCTGTGAAGCTCCAGCAAGATTTAAAGTTCCTTGACCGGTAGTGGTAGTAGTTTCCTTTACCCTATCGTTTATTACAAACGCCATTTAATCTCCTAACTTATTCTAAGTATAGCAGCACTCGTAGTAAATGCAGGAAACTGAATTGTAAACGTTCCAGCTGTAGCTGTTTTGTCTCCTCCGAAATCTAAAACTGCAACTGCTGTATTAGAATTTGATGTATTATAAATTAATGCACCTCTAGCAGTCAAAGTAACTCCTGTGAAAGATCTATCAGCAAAGTCAACAATAGCAACACTTGATGCTACTGATGTTTGTTGTGATCCTTTTGCTAATTTTCCTCCACCACTTGTGTATTGACCAGTGTTACTTACTTGATGATCTGTAGTAAATGAAGTTGTAGATTTACCTAAAGTTGCAGAATTTGTATAAAGTGCAATTTTAAATTGATCTCCAGATGTTTGTGTAAAGTCGTGTTTTGCTTCCAGCAATTCTTTTTTAAAAGAGTTTGCTATTGCATTAGTTGTTATTGCCATAATTTTTGCTCCTATATTAAGGTGATGGTGACGCTATTTTAATTCTTGGAACACCATCATCATATTCAGCTCTTCTTCTTCGACCTGTTTGTTGAAGAACAAAAGAGTTTATTTCCTCATTATACATGTTTTTATACAGATTGTACATATCCATCGGGCCCTTTAAAAAAGAAAAAGCCTCTGACAATACCCCATGAAGAAGCATAGCTTCTTGGTATGTTGAGAGATAAGTTGTATTTGTAGATGTAAAATGAGGCGGGTCAATGATATAATTTAGCTGAGTAGCGTAATTTATATTAGGAGTTGGAGCTACAACGATTGTATTATCATCCCAATTTGCNTAATATTTTGGCTGNCCTGTNGCTCCTGAACCATTGAATTCTGTNATAAAGCTTGTNTCTCNTTTTTCCATAAAAGTTCTTNCTGAGGTNANAGTCGTATCNGCAAAAACTTGTANAGAACGAATAATTAANAAATCAGCNGGTGTNACTANAAANCTTTTACCNGCAGTNAATGAAGATGTAGCATATTTTCTNATATCATCATAATCNACTTTTCCAGCAACATCTAATTCTGTATTTCTTATAAATTGATCAATGAGAGTATCACNTAAAACATTACTATCTACTTCTGTATAAGATCTTACTTGAGTTTGAAAATCTGAATAACTAATAGTCATTATGTAATACTCACTATTACGTTTCCTATTGCAGTTTCTGCAGAAAAACTTGTTAATGAAGTTCCAATAATATTATCACTTGAAGAAGGTAACATACTAAAGCTGTTAAATTGTGGTAGATTATCTGGATTGTTATTTATGTATAAAGTAAAACTTTTTGTAAGATCTGGTTTTTGTGGCCTTGCATCTAATAAGGCTTGTGGATCAGAACCATAAACTTTTGGTGTAAGCTGTGGATGTTTAGCTTCAAATTCAGAAATATGCACAATAGATCCATTCCATTCTTTTACCATTTCAGAATATGGAAACGCTTGACCTGAACGATCTGATATAGCTTGTGAATTTTTACCTTTTGCAAATCTTCCCATTAGTTCCTCGTTGGATAGTAATTAGCTGGTGATATAAATACAGAAGTTCTTTGACCATCTTCATCAAGAGCTCTTTTTAATTCATCTTCATAATATAATTTCAACGATTGTGTTCTTTCAGGTGAGTATTTTTGAGACAAATAAAAAGCTAATCCTGAAATCATGCAGGGTAAAAATCTAAAAGGTATGTCTGGGTTATTTGTGTAAGCTCCTGCGTCTTCTATTCTATTTAAAGTGTAATAACAAAGATGAGTATAAGTAGATGCATCAGGCGTTAAATATAATGTGATAGTAGGTGTTGTTTGTCTATCAACATAATATTGTGAAGGTTGTCCAGTTGCGCCTTTATTAGGTAAAGCAGCATATGTAGATCTATCTATTTTAGATAAAGTTACATCAGTCACATTTGTGCCAGGTGCAGAAGCTGTAGACACATAAGCTTCTAAGACATCGTTAGTTGAAGTTGGTGTAGTGTATGTTGCTGTACCAGCAGTTAAAGCTTGAACTTGTTTTTCGACTTTCCAAAGGTGAACACCTCTGTTACCCCATTCTGAAAACAAAACATTTAAACCACGTCTTGCTTTTTTTAAATCATAACCTGAATTTGTTGAAAGGCCACATCTCTCGTATGCTTCTTCTACGATATCATCAATCGATAAATCGAATGCTGTAGTTCCTGATGTAGCCATTGCAACATGATCCTATTTTTTATTTTTTTTTTTCTTTTGCTTTTCTAGCTAATGCTATTGCTGCAGCAGCTTTTGCTACTCCACCTTTCATCATCATAGGTCTTTTCGACATTCCGCCACCCATCATTTTACCGGCTTGAGCTTTTCTTCTTTTCAAAAAATTTTTCTTATCAGTCATGTCCTTACCAATTTTTTTAGACATACCGCCGTTTTTATAAGCCATAGGTTTTTTAGACATTCCGCCACCCATCATTTTGCCCATAGCCATTTTCTTTTTAGGTTTTATTTTATCCATTAGTATACTCCTTTAAAGTTATTACCTCGAATTGCAGCACCGCTACCTCTAGCCATACCGCCCTGTTTCATTTTTTTGGATTTACCCGTAGCACCTGCAATTTTATCTGCATAGGTTATTTTATCCCTAGGCTCAGCTAATGCTGCGAATTTTTTTTGTTTAGGTGTTTTAGGTATCATACCACCTTCAGCAAATCTTTTTTTACCCTTTTTATTCATTTCAATTATTTTTTTTATACCTGGATAATCTTTTGCTTTACCAACTCCGATTGCAATTCTTTTTACTCTAATTGGTTTTTTAGCATCTCCACCTTTTTTTAAACCAGGTAATTTAGGCTGTGTTCTAANNGGTTTACCTTTTTTTTGTCTTTCTTCTCTTTCCTTTTTAATTCTTTCAATAACTCTTTTCATTGATTCTCCAATGGGTCTAAGTCCTTCTTTTCTTGCCATAGTAACTCCTATAAAATTCTATACTTTGTTGAATCTATTATACCACCTTGATTCTTCTTTGCAAAGGTACTTACATTTGTAGGTTTACCGCCTACACCCTGAGCTTTACTTCTCTTTCTTGCAACAGCAGAACGCCTTTGCGATTCTGTCATACGGGCGGCTTTTGCAGCAGGCACGCATTTNGGGTATTTTCTTTTTGATCCACTTGCAGATTTTCTTCCACATTCTTTAAAACCTCCGCCTTTCTTTTTTGCGCCGATATCGACCCATTTCTCACTAAACCATTTTGTCAAACCACCTGACTTCATAGCTGGTACACAATTAGGGACTAATTTCCCACCTTTTTTCTTCATACCTTTTTGCATGTATCCATCCCAACATGTTCCTTGTTTAGACATAAGTAAATTTTGTAGTATCTATGATTCCGCCTTTTGCTTTTCCTGCAGGTTTAGGACCCTTAAAATCTTTTCTTTTTACACCAGATGGATCTTTAATTTTACCTGCACAAATTTTACTAGCGTAAGCATTAGCGTATGCACTGGGATACACCTTAAATTTTCTCTTCGCCGCAGCCTTACCTCTCGGACATAATTTTGTCATTGTTGCTCCTGTTATAAAGTTTCTTTGATTGTACCACTTTTGAACGAAATCGTCTAGTCCTGACACTATACGCTTCAGGATTTTTTATAGATTGTTTCTTCTTTTTTCTAGACATATCTTATTTTTTCCTGCTTCTAGTTTCTTAAATCCAAAAGGTTCTAAAGCACTCTGTATTAAGGGCATATTATATTTAGGATAGTCATCAAAAACAAATCGACAATTACTACCAGCGCGATTTGCAAACCATACAGCTTCGGTCAAAACATCTCTTGTCATATGTGGTCCATCGAAATGCACAAAACAATAAGGGCTATAATGATGATATATATTCATAAAATCTGTGTCTGTGATAGCAAAAAGTTCAAAATTTTTATAAGTTGATAAGTCTTTTTTTAAACGATCTTTCATTTCATCAGTGTAATCTGCTGTGTATGCCGGACCATTATCATAATGTTGATATTTTCGATTACCATATGGATCAATACCATAGTGTTCATGAGGTTGTAATGAATCTAGAATAATTTTAGAGCCTAGACCTTCTCTTACACCTATTTCACAACTTAATTTATAATTATTTAAACTTTGAAATTCTTTTGCCCATTTTTCCAATAGGTCGTACTCCGAGCTGTCTCCTTTTATCATTTCTACCTTTTCTAGCTCCTCTCAATTTTCCTTCTACCTGTTTAGGTGTTTGTGCTCTACTAATTGGCATTATATTAAAATATCTTTTGCTTTTCCTAAAATTGGTTTATATTGAGTCTTACCATCTTTTCTAAAAGCCCACAAGAAAGATTTTCTAGGTGTTCCTTCTGTAAAACTACAATGAATCCATCCACTATTAGGCTCTCCTGGAGTATAATACTCGACGATTAATTGATCCCAGTCTAATTCTCTATGAATCCAATCAGCCAAATCACAATTGTCCACGCCCACAACTTCGAAGTCGGCGGCTTCTGCACGTGCATGCTGTGAATTAATAGAACTGCCAATAGCCACACATAACTCTGGGCTACGGAAACCGCTAGTCACCTTTACTCTGCCAAAATGGTCACGTACTGGTTGAAGAATTTTTTCACATAGTTTTTTTAATTTTTCTATTTGTTCTGAGTTAGGGTTGTTATTAATCCCCCTACGGATCGCAGTGTCTGATTTTGTCAACTCTGAAAGAGTAAAATTACGACTAAGATTCATTACAAATATATCCCATTACGTTTTTGTTGCCCCATTTTACAACAACCCAATTTTCTCCATTACCATTAGTATACTTGGGATTAGGCACAATCTCAACCTGTTCCTTATAAACTTGCTCACAGCTTTTATCATCAGGCACATTTATAGGCTCTAACATATAACCNCCTGATACAATAACAATCATTAAAAGTTTCATTATTCAATTATTAATTTTTTAATACTTTTACTTCCGTCTATGTTATCTTCTAATTCTGCTTTCCCTTTCCAACATTTATATGTAACAGATTCTGAAAAAGTTCTTTCAGCTTCACGCTTGCCGCGTAAACAAATAGCCATCGATGGTTGCAAACGTGCCTCTTTGATTTCTCCGTTTACAAACATAAGTAATCCTATTACAGCCTCAATCATATTTTCTCACGTATATTAAAATTGACAAAACTAAAGCAGAAAGAATCATACCTATAAAAAATAACCCTATCATTGTGATTTACCATTTGTGTAACCAAGATCTCTATTAGCATCTTTTAGTTTTTCTATATCTACTAAAACTTTATCCATTTGTTTTGTTAAAAACTCAATATTCACCTTATTCAAGGCCATTGACTCAATATGTTTATTTAAGCGATCCGTGGTTTTGTACAAATCCTCCAACATCATGTATTGCTCGCTATCTGCGGGCAGTGATCCCATTTGTCCACGTGGCCATTTAATTCTAAACTCTGTGTTTTGTTCAACATCTTGTTCCATTATCTTTATTTTAGTGTCAGCAATATTAATTCGTTCCACTATTTGAAAATAGCCCATTGTGCCGAGTGCTACGATAACAATCAAACTAGCTACTGTTTTCATAGGCATTTGAACAGCTGCTGATTCTGATATTGATAGAGGTTTGTTACTCATTTATTTTTTCCATATCGTAAAACATTTTATCACTATCTTCTGTGACGTGTCCACTATCCTCCGCATCCCAGTAAGTATTTTGGACTTTATAGTCAGGCCAAGAGTTATCAGTAGTATAACTATTAATGTGCCACAGAAGACGATTATTAGGCTGAGCTGCATAATTACCATTATCAAGCTCCAATATATGTGCACACTTATGTTCTTGAGGAATTTCAGAATGCTCTGTATCCAAGATGTTAACGTCTGGATGAGCCCAATCGATAGTAAACAAATATTTACCATATATGAATTTTTTGTTTAATCCCAGGTATTTTCCCCTTACGCCATCCAACCAATCAAAGCAAGTGACACTAGGCCAATAGCTGAAACAGTTCCACAATTCCAACTCGTGGACTTGCATATCAGGCACCTTGGCTCTATCAAATGATTTTTGGAAAAACGCTGAGATAGGCAATCTCCAATAGCACGCACCATTGGGTAACATGATGTTAAATAAGATAGCCCTACCTGAAATTGACGTAAGACCGAAGATAACACAATCTTCACTTTCTCCGTGATGTTCTTTAAGGTCATAGAGATACTCCTTTCTTACTTTACAATAAATTGGAGGTAGATTTGCGTTTAGATAAGCCATGTTTATATTTTTCCCTCCAATAATTTTTTCTTTCTAGTTGTCTTATTCTGTAATCAAATTTATCCAAACCTAATAACTTTGCAACGAGATTTTTTAACACTTCCATCTTCTTCTCGCTTGTCTTATTCTTGAGTTTGGATCGTTTCTTGTTTTTGCAGAAGCTCTTTTAAGTTGACCTAATGATCTTGCACAATAAGATTTTCTGCGTTTAGCTGCAGCAGAACCTGGTTTTACTTTTCCGGTAACTGCAGTTTTTAATTTTGAACCTGGGTTTAGTCTACGATATGCTTTGACCCCCGCTGCTGTCATACCAGCACCAGACTTAGTAGGTCTNAAATTTTTTTTATTTCGAGGTGGCATACCCCCCTTAGAAAGCATTACAGCTTTNCCTGTACCTTTGGTTTGTATGCCAACTCTATTCATTACGGTGTTGTCAACGTTTTACCAGAATACTTATCTGTAAGTAAAGTATATCCAGCAACGTGTGTTTTAGTTTTACAAAAAATTCCTTTTGGAAATAAAATTCCATCTTCAGGAAAGTTAAAGTTAACTACATCTCCAGTAGGAACATCTGCTAAAAACAAAGTATCTCCAGTATTTGAAGTTGTAGTGAGTTCTAAAACACCAGCACCCCCACCACTAGAAGCAATAATAATCCCCCTTAATCTTACAGGTGGCGCAATTATTGCATCTGTACCTGCCGCAGCAGTAGATCTAGTAGCTTGTATATCGCATTTAGCCGCCATGTTTTACTCCTAACTATTAGCCGTATATTTTATAAGCAATAACCCAAGTAAATAATCCNTGATCAGATGCAGTNGTAGTATTAGTGATCTGTAAGAATATATNTCTAGTTGAATTAATTGAAGTGTTTACTCTTGGAGACACAGCTGGAGCAGCATCGCTTCCTGTAGTATCTAAAAGAGTTGTAGAGTAATGAGCTCCTTCTGCAACAGTTGTTCCCCCATCTAAAATTTGATCCGTAGCAGCAGCAACTAATTGAGCTCCACCCGTAGCAGTTCCAACTTTAAAACCAATGTCACCTGAAGCAACAGTTGGCGAAGATGTACATACAAGTTGAATACTTGTAATAATAGATCTTGCTGGTTGAGCATAAGTAACTTCATTTGTCCCTGCAGTTGCATTTACTTTTGCAGTTGCAACAATGTCTTGACCTTGAAGTTTTGTACCTACATAATCACCTGATGAATTTATTTCAAAATTATTAGTGAATACACCTGTAGTTGTGTTTTTTGTTGCACCAATAAAACCGTTTTCCGATCGTACTGGTCCATTGAACGTAGTATTTGCCATAATTATATCCTCCTAGTTTAATAATCATAGTCTCTAGGCCGTCGACTATACGCGTCTATGATCTTTAATAATTGTATAGTGTTTTAAATATATATAAAAAAAGGGGCGAAGTAAATACTCCGCCCCTTAATATCTATTTAGTTTCTACGAATTACGCAGCACCTGGTGAACCAAAGATTCCTCTAGGATCAGAAAAGCCGAAGCTGTATCTTTCTCTAGCTTTAAATCTCATGTTTCCAGTATCGAAATCACCTTCCATTGCAGTTCTTAATGGAGCTCTTTCGAAATGCTTTAATCCATTAGGTGCATCTGTAAGGATGAAGAACGCATCAGTGTCCAATAAGAAATGGTTTACTCTGTATCCTTCAGGNACCATTCCCATATTGTTAATAGCATTGATGTCGTTATCCGCAGTCCCTACTCTTAAAGGTGACTTTAAGATTCTCTCAGCAGTAAATTGTAATTCTTTTGGAATTATCATTTTTCTACCTTGAGTAGCTATTCTTAAACCTCTTTCATCAACGAAAGCAGCAATGTCAATCAATGACTGCTCTAATGATGTTTCGTTTAAGTCTGCAGAAGTTGCTAACTCGTTTGCAAAAGTTCCACCACTTACAAGTGGGTGGTTAGTAGCACAAAGTGCTACGCCATCTCCGCCGTTTGCAGTGTCAAATGCATTATTCAAGACAGCTGCAGCTTTCACTTGTTTAGTGTTAGCCATAGATCTTGCTAATGCTCTTGTGTAACGAGCAGCTAATCTGTCGTACAGGTTATCTTCGATAGCTTCTTCAGTAATTGCAAATGCTAAAGCAATAGTCTCATGCGTATATCTTGCAGTGAAACTTTCTTTTGCATCGTCAAATACTACAGCTGCACCTTCAGTTTTTGTTGGTGCACCCGCGAAGCCAGCTAACATTACTTCTTCTTCAAAAGCTCTGTCAGAAGACTCTGTAGTAAAGATCTCTGCATGTTCGTTTTCGTATCTGTCATACTCCAGGCCAAATAAGGCATTTAAACCTGGTTCTAGTTCTTTAACTAGCTGTGCTCTACTTATCGCCATAGTTTATTCTCCTTATTACGCCGTTAATCCAACTACTCCACCTTTGTATTGGTGAGCGTTGATTCTAACGAGTACGTTAACGTTTGATGTTGTTTGATCACTATTCTCAGGGTCTTGAGAAATATCAATAGCTTGTAAAACAAATGTAGACGAAGAGTCTGCAGTTGATTCATCTAGAGCTTCTCTTGATTGTCCTGACTTAGTGTCGCCAGCTGTTGCAACGATCTTGTAGTTTGCAAATAAATGGTCAGTCGCAAAACTTCCATCTGATTTGATTTCGTAAACTACATTTGGATCGTCAATAACGTTCGCAATTATATCGTTAGCACTGATTGTGCCTGGATAATGATTTTTGAACGTAGGCTTTTGAGTTGTCGGGTCTGTATAGAAGACACCATTGAAAACTCCAACAACAGGATTATCGCTGACACCAGCTCTTTCGACAGTTCCGTTAGTCACTGCCTTTACTAGGTCGCCTTGGAATATTGCAGTACCGTAGTTCTTCAATATTCTGTATCTGTTTTGTGAGTTATTAAACGGTGTTCCACCTAACATTCTAGACGGTCTCAAGCCAAAGTTTCCACTTTGATTAGCCATAGGTTGTTACTCCTTAGTGTTAGTTGTTAATGTTTAATAACCCCTTGGTAGTCACTAAAAAATTATTTTTTAGTTCCACTTCCGAAGGTTACTCGAGATTGCCTTTCAATATTGATTGGCATCTCTGGTCGTTGTTCCTTCATTAAATCATTGTCTACCGCGTCCATTTGGCCTTTAGTCTTCGTATTGAAGTATTCTTTTCGCGATACAACGATTTCTTCCGGTATCCTAGCCAACAATAGGCCTCCAACCCCAACTACGCCTTCGTGTTTGCCGCTACTGATGACTGGGTAATCATTAGGTCCAATTTGTTTTTCTAACTCATCGGCTCTAACAAGCTCCCAACCCTCTCTGAGTTTCTTAGACATGTTTCCCGTGTCTTCGTAACCCTGCGTGCTTTCTCTCAACCATCTATGGCAAAAACCATTTGGTGGCGGAGGCGCATCTAGACTTGATGGTGGAGTCCAGGGCTTGCTTCTAACATCTTTAGATTTAAGCTCTGACTCGCGCGAAACTTTTTTTATTTTATCCATAATTTTCTCCTTTACTTCACGTATTTCGCGTATTCTTCAGGTGGCACCCCTAATCTTTTAGCGATTACCAACTGTGATTTGGTGAGTTTCACAGTCCTGCGTCCGTTTTGGTTTCTAACAGCAGGTGCAACAGTTTGGACGGGTTTCTTTTGCTCCTGTTTCGCATCCTCAGCAGGCTTAGCCTCTTGAGGATCAGAAAATCGAGTAGGAAAATATTCTCTTATTCGATTATCTAATTCATTATAATACTGATCGCTGTCTCCCGCAATACCCTCAGCTTTAATTTGTTTATCGATTTCTAAAGCTGCATTAGTCATTACAGAGTCTTGCATAAACCAACTATTATTCTTTTCAGCCCACTCTTTTGCTTTTGGTGATGCTTGAATATCAGGTTGTTCAGGCGTAGAAGCGTTTTTTTGTTTTTCAGCTTCCTGTTCTCTCATAAACTTAGTATTAGCTAATCTCTCCTTTTCAATATTAGCTTGTACTAATTTTTGATTAGCTTTTGCTATAGCTGTAGCGTCTTGAGCCTCTATCGCTGACTGAAGCTCTCTGGTTGCGTCAGCCTCATCAGATTTAATTCTTGCCTCAAATTCTGTAAGATAATTTTCTTCAAGTTTAGGAAATCTTTTTTGCATATCGTCCATTTGTTTTTGTAGACCTTTTGCATATTGCATCGCAGCTTTTTCTCTTCGCTGTGATTCTCTCCAGTTCTTAGTTAGATCATTTATTCTACCTTGAACTTTTTTTCCGTAATCTTGAAGATTTTCTTTACCCTCAGGTTTATNTTCTTCAGGTTCTTCCTTTGTTTCTACAACTTCAATTTTGTCGTCTTTATGTTCATTGACAGCCGTGCCTTCAGGAATAACTTCATCGTTTGGTAATGTTAGTTTCTTTTCTGGTTCTTTTACCTCGTAAGAAACTTCTTTAGCCTCGACACCATCAGTATCTAACTCTACTTCTTGTTGTGAGGGTTTTAATTGTTCTTTTGACATATTTAGCTCCTAGTATGCGTGCAGTATATCCTCTGGATTACTGATNGTTGCGATNATTTCATCATCGTTTANNATNCGNACTTCANCACCTTCTATTTTAAATCGGCTTCCTGCGTATCTACCGAAAATTATCCAATCACCTTCTTTACACCATGGTTTCCCGTGAAATTTTTCATCTTCTTTGTAACAAAGGTTTCCCATCTTCAAAACTAAACCACAAACTGTAGTCATTTGAATTTTGTCTTGTGTTACATCAGATAAAACTAATCCACCTTTGGTTTTTTTAGGACCAGAGTAAGGTAAAACTAATAGTCTCCATCCGGTTGGTTGGGGTAATTTATCGATTGTTTTTTTATCAATTGCATTTGAATCTAAATAAAGTTTTTGAACTTCTTCTTTAGACTTGTATGCATTTAAAAGACCATTATCAGTCTTTTGCGCCTTCGGCGTTATTATAGTCGTCATTTTCGCTCCTGTTTCTTAACAAGTCCGTTAGGTCTTGTTGCAGATCTTTTAAAGACCTGATTTGTCCTGTAATATATTTATACTCTTCGAAGTTGTCAACTCCAATTATAACCTTTTCTGTATAACTCTCGATCTTGGGTTTAAGAATTTTTTGTTGAATATATTTAATTGTAGCGTAATCCACTATTTCTTTCCGTTACGAAAGATTTGTGTTCCCTTTATGCCGTATATCGATGCTACGACCAAAATCCACAAATTTGTAAACCAGGAAGGTAGCTGCGAGAACATTTCGAAAAATAATTTTACCTTGTCCATCGCAGTTGGATCGTCAGATACGACTGCCCAAGCTAAAATAGCTACGGGCAAACTAAGAATTATTAAAACTGCCTCGTCNTTCCAGTCTGATTGACGAGCCTCTAACAATTTGCCTTGGTATTGTTCCTCACCTCGAGCCATACGATCAGCATGTAAGAGCTGTGCTTCTGACATAGCCATTTTTGTTTTTTGCTTGTTNGCGTATATCTTACTACCCGCAGATACNGCTAATTTAATTGCTTGAAACCACATTAGAATATTCTAACCTTTCTTTTTTTATCTTTCAAGATTTTTCCTGCTCCTCTAACTAATCCACCTTGCTGATAATTAAATTCAAATCTTTTAGGTTGGACTTTTTGAAGAGGTAAAGGGATTTTTGGAGTTTTCACCATCAAAGTAGGTTTTTGTATTGGTNAAGGTTCATTATTACCATNTCCTCTTTGTATTTCGATCGGTGTTCTTCTTTTTTGAGTTAGCATTTCACCACCCAACGCATCAATTTTTCTTTGTTCTTTTAAATTTTTTTGATTGTAAAGATCTTTTGAAATTTTATTAAAAGCCATAGCTGTTAATCCGATATTAGGGACTTGAACAGGACCTTTTCTAGGAGTAATTTTTGGTGATGATTTTGGTGATGATGAAGATCCACCATTACCACCATTTCTTCCTCCGTGAGATGAAGCTGATACGTTAGCTGCAACGTTTGCTGCTTCTGAACCTAAATCTCCTGTATCTCTAGCACCAGAACCTCCAAAACCACCAGTTTTACCTGCTCCCATACCAGACGAACCCGCGCCCATATCTCTACCGCCACGAGCTTTAAAGACTTTCAAACCACTTTTTAAAATTTTAGCTTGTTTAGCATGTGTCTTAGATGCTTTTTCTAAACCCTTAATAACTTTTTTTACTTTTTTTCTCATTAGTAATATTTTGTAACTTTTCTTCTATCTCCCATGACTTTACCACAACCAGTTGCAATACCTCCACGCTTCATACCATGAGGTGTTGGCCCACTTTTTGGTGGTGGTCCTGATTTTTTACCTATTATGCCTCCAGATTTTACCGGAATACCCTCAAATTTTTCTTTTAAATGTTTTATCTCATCTTTCATATCTTCTTTTAGCCTTTTATCTCGCCCATATTCTTGAAGTTTTTTTCTAAATTTTTTATAATCTTTAAATTGTTTATTTGGATCTGGTTTTTTTGGTTTAGGAATCCCTGGCATCACTTTTCTCCTGGTTTAATTTTTCTTCTTGTAGTTCTAACCTCTTTTTACCTAATTCTTCGTTCAAATTCAATTTATCCTCACCTAAAGTTTGTTGTGCAGAGAATTTATTAGCCTCAAACTCCATTTTTGCTGCCTCTTCTTGTGCTTTTCGTTGAATATCCATCGCTCTAAGGTCTAATTCACGAGTTTTTAGTGCTAAAAGTGGGTCTTGATTCTGTTGAGACTGGAATTGTTGCTCCATTGTCACTAATTCTTGTACTTTTTGAGCAATTCTTCGTGCAACTTCAGCTTCAAACTCTATTGAAAACGCTTCTTCATTTGTTTGTTGGAGTTGTGCCATGCTTTGGTTCTGTTGAAACATAGCTAGTACCTCTTGTTTGACTTGTAATGATACGTGTTCCATTAAATGACCTTGCAAAATTGCATAAATTTGCGGATTTATTTGAACCATACGAGATGTCATGAAAGACATGTGAGCTGCAATGTGTGCGTTATGATCCTGTTGCGGAAAAGCTTTTGGAATCACTAATTGTAAAGCTCCTGTATTTTCAGTTGCAGGGTCTAAAGGTCTTGGAGGACCTGGCGGTGGTTTTAAAATACCATTTATATTTTTAACTCCTAACGCTTGGTACATTCTTTTGTACGCTTCATGAATATCATGCATTTGTGGATTAGATTGTGCCAGTGTCAGTGATGCTTGTGCTATTTGAATTCGTTGTGTCATTGAATAAATATCAGGATCAGCGACTGGTAATATATCTACTCGGTCATCAAAATCAGTTTGTTTAATTAATCTACTCGCACCAACTACGTCATATGGATACTCAGCAGGTAAAGATTGCGAAATAACTCCAGCTAACATTTTAAATTCTTCACCCATAGAGTAATAACATCTTTTATGAATCGCTGACATGACTTTGGACCCCCGTTCAAGAACCGCCATTGTAGTTCCCACAGGAGCTTGTGTATTCATGTCCGCCATTTTCATATCTGCTACAGATGCAAATCTTCTTCCAGAATCTACACAAAATTGTAAAAGCTGATAAAGAGTTGGGTCTGGTCCCTTAAAAGGTAAAAATTGGAATTGATCTTTGATATTACCACCTGGTGCGTCTACATCTCTGAATTCACCTGGTTGTAATGGTTCAGAATCATCTCTTATTCTTAAACCTCTGGATTTGAAACCTGCTGGTAAATTTGACAGCGTGCCTGCATCTAATAATTGTCTTAAAGCTGTAGTAGCAGTTCTTGATAGACCACCGATAGTGTGAATTAAACCATTACCATAAAAACCAAAACCAGGTAAAAATTTGTAATGTACAAAAAAATCTTTTCTTTTTCTTAGAGGATCGTTTTCTTCAAAATTTCTGTATATGGACAATACTTTTCTAGAATCCTCGTCTATTGTTACAATATAAGGAACTTTTATACCATTAGGATCTTCATAACCTGGTATATCTAAATTAGTATGAACTTCTATTAAATTGTACAAAGCATTAGCTTGTCTATTATCTGTAGATGTAACACCCTCGATTTCATTCATCTTATCTTGAACTTTGTCTGTTTTATAACTTGGTCTAGGCAAATCTATATCTCTATAAAAACCACTAACTTGTAATTTTCTTAAATCGTTTTCCGACATTTGTAATACTTGAGAAATCCTTAATGCGTCTGATAAATCTGTAGCATTATAAGGAACCACTAAATCTTCTGCTTTGATAAATTTTGCACAAGCCCTTCCAGCCACAGGATCGTAATAAACTTTTTTAAATGAAGAACCAGTCAGAGGAAGTAAAAATAACATCTGGTCCATCTCTGGTGTATATTCTTTCATAACTGATGTAATCATATAATTCATGTAATCTTTTACGCGACCTGCTTGATCTATTTTTTCATCAGTTTGAGCTCCTATAACTTCTGTTCTAACAGGACCTCCTGCTGGTAATAATTCTTTGATTGCTTGTGCTTGAAATTGTGTAGCTGATTCAGCTAATAAAGGATGAGTGACTCCCGCAGCCCCTAAAAAAGGACGAGCTGGTGATTCATATTTAAAACCTAATAAATCTAAACCTTTAACATAAGAATCTACCCATTGTTGTCTTGAACGTTTATCATCTTCATAATTAGAAACTAGTTCGCTACCTATTCTAGATAGAATAGATTCATCTAAAGTTTCCGCTAAATTTGAAAAAAAAGATTGTTCTCGTTGAATTAAAATTTCTTCACCTGCAATAACATTATCATCTTCATCTAAAACTGTGTCTACTTGCTCTGGATTGTTTCCAGTCGTAGTATCAATTATTTCTAAATCTTCACTCGACATTAAAATCCTCGTTTAGCTAATTTTGGCTTTCTAATTAATCCACCCTTAAAGTTTTTAGTTGCACTTTTTGATCTCATATATTCAACTGCTTCAGTTCTTTTTTGTTTTTGATATTTCTTTAATTCTGAAATAGCTTTACCTGCTGAGTCTTTTTGTGATTTTGTGAAAAATTTTTCTTTTCTAAAATTTTTTAAAGCCTTTAGTAAAGCTCCCGCTTTTTCATATTTGGTTGCACTCTTAGCTAAATTTTGATCCTCTAAAGCCTCTTTTAAAGTTCGTTGAATATTTTTACCTAATCTTTTAAAACCAGGGTTATTCACAGCTGCTCTTATTACTTTTCCTGTTTGTAATAGTCCACCTGCTAATTTCTTTCTAACAATCATTTTAATACATCTTAGTTATTTTTTTATTTTTTGCCATACCTTGTCCACGGCAAACAATACCACCTTTTTTAAGATTTATACCTTTATCTTTTTTAAACTTATCTATACCACCAGCTACTTGGTTTGGTCTTGAAACTTCATCTTGAACTTGTGCAGCTGGATTTGGTTGTTTAGTCAAATTTTGTATAGCTTTATCAATCATTAAAATAATGGTGCAAAATATTCACGTTTTACTTGCACCAATCCTCCAAGTTTGTATGCCTTCATTTTGCCCTTTTTAGAGCCTGCTAAATCTAATACCACACTTACGTTATAATTACTAGGGTCATCTAAATCTAATGGTTTATAAAAATTATCTGTATCTGTTTTTAAAAATTGATCTCTATCTGCTTTTGTTTTAAAAGAATCAACAATTTTTCCGTCCGCGTCAGTTACTTTATAAGGTTTTGTTATATCAGTTTTCATTACTTTTCTAACAACGACTTTTGCACCTATTTCTTTTGCAATATCTTGCATGGCTTTAGGAATTACAGCAGTGCCCTCAATTTCACCTGTATCCCAATTCCTATACTTGCCGATATTTTTTCCATCTACTAATCTCTTGCTACTACCCGGAACCTTACGATAAGTTCCTAGAGCATCACCACTTAATCCATAAAATTGTTCTATCTTTTTTTTGAATCCCGCTGCACTAAAGTTGTAGTTATCTGCCCCGCCAATTGCAACATATCGAACACCTTGTTTTTGAGCATCATCAATTACACCTTTTAAAGTTGCCTTTACCCAAGTGCTTTCTTTTCCTAGAGGGAAATAATCATAGGTTTTACCTGGGCTATCTCTATAAGTCATTTGATATTCTCTAGCATCAATTAAAGAGGGTCTAACTTGAAAATTTTTTTCTAATATTTTTCTTTCTTTCTGTAATTTTTTTAACTCATCAAATTCTGGAGGTGACAAAGGTCTTTCATTTGCTTTTTTTGTTAGATCATTTATAGCATCAATTTTCCCTTGTATTTCCCTCTTTGTTTTATTATTAAATATTTTATTACCAAAAGGATTATTTCTGATCAAAGGTTCATTACCCTCATATTTTGATAATTTTTTAGCTATACTTTGATGTGGATCGGATTGTATTTCTCCAATGTAAAAAGTATCCCCGTATGTATCAACACCCCTTTGATCATATCTTGCGTGTGCAATAGGGTTCGGGTCGTTGAAATGTGATGGATAAACTTTTTTGGCAGATTCGTTACCTGGTATTGATTCATCCAAATAAATTACTTTTTCTTGATAATTAAAACCGCCATCGTTAAAAACATTTTTATGTCTTGGTAAATTTGTTTTTAATAAACCTTTAGAAGCCACATCAGAAAGCGTGTCGTATTCTTTAACTAAATTATTAATTATCAATCTGTCATTAGTGCTTAGTTTACCTGAAGCTTGTAAATTTATCAATTCTTGTTTTGTAGAAGTTAATCCATTGACTTGTTTTACTGAAGCTGAATATTTTTGATTAATGCTATTTAAAGAATTTAAGTCTTGCTCAATATCTTTGACTAATCTTCTAAGGGCGTTTCTTTGGGCAACAGGTGTATCTAAAATTACATTTGTAATTATTCTTTCTCCATCCTTCGCAAATAACTCAAAATTTTTTGTTTTATCTAGATCTTCTTTAGTTATTGGGTATGAATAATTTTTAACTTGTAGTTTATAAGTTGGGTTTGTTTCTAATACAGCTAACACATCTGACTTTGGTATTTTTAATTTAGGGTCTGATTTATTCAATTTGAATAAATCTCCTCCAATTGGGTTTCTTTTGTCATCAAATAAAATTAAACCAGCATCATCTAATTCCTCTGCTTTTACACCCTTAGACAGAGATCCTTTCATGAAGCCCATCCATTCTTTAGGTGTAGCAAATTCATTACCTTTTGCTTTGACATAATCCCATGCAGGAGAACCTATAAAACTTTGTACAGATCTTGCATTAGCTTGTGATTGTCTTTTAGTTTTTCCAAAACTTAAAGGTTCAGCCTGCACCACAAGAGATTTATTATTTTTTATTTTAGATGCCTCAAAGTCCCCTTCTATTTTTTTGACGCTTTGTTCGGTCATAAGTGGAGTTTGTTTTACTGACCCAGTAATTGCTCTTTGTACTCCAACAGTTTGATCTATTAATTCATTTCTTCTTTCATCTGAAAGAAATAAAAATTCTCTTATATTATCGTTCCGTGATTCGGGCCCTCGCCTATACTCAGGTAAACCCTCAACAAACGTACGAAAGGTAGGGTCATTCATAACTGCTTCTCTGACATTTCTATTTAAAGGATCAGATGGTCTAGCTCTTTTTGGCATCAAAGCACGAATCCCTTGTGCTGCTCTTCTAAAATATGGACCCACTATTGGAGTCATTCCTGCTATACCTAACCCAGTTAAACCTACATAACCCAAAGCTTCAAGTGGAGTCATGTCCTTGTAACCCGGTTCACCTCTAGCAGCTTTACCAATAGCTGAAGCGTCTTCTAGTGCGTATTTATAAGATTGTATTTCTCCAACACCAGGAGTTACATCTCGCATTAATGTATAAGCTGTGTCTTGAAATCTTTTTTTGGCTTTTTCTAATTTTTCATTATCTAAATTTGCCACCTCATCGTAATCTAATATTACATTATTTTCGTCAGCCATAGTTACTCCTATGCAGGATAATATTTACGTTCCGTCGGCAATGGTTGTTTGTCCGTCGGCTCGTAATCATAATCCGCAGATATAAAATTTCCTTCTCGGTATCTTAACACAGCTTGGGTAGTGCTGTCCACGAGGTCATCGTTATCTCCATTTGGAAATGCTGCACACTCTTCAATTACCTCATGAGCGAACTGACGATCAGCTGGATAAAAAACCATGCCTGATGCAAACACTGGAGAAACTGCATTTACTCTTGAAACCTTGTCTTTTCCACGACCTGGAACGAACTCATGAACAGGGATCCCTGTTCTTCTTAGTTCTTGTATTAGTGGCATACCCGTTGCCTTTGCTTCAATGACGACGGACTCAGGATTCCAATAAGAGTATTGATCCATTGCTACAGCTTTCAACTCAGGAAAATCCCAACGCCCTTTCAAAGAATCTAATAGCATCAAACATTTTGGTGAATCCTCATCAGGTGTAAATACACCCCAAGTCGTTATCGCAGAATAATCTGCAGAATCTTTTTTACTAAAAGCAGTATCGTATGATTGAATTACATATTCTAATCTAGGCATCTCATGTTCCCATGGTCTCCACCATTCACGTTTAATAATAGCACCTTCTTCAGAAGTAGGGTTTTGCATATATTGTGCGTTCCAACGTTGAGGAGGTATTGATGCTTTTACACCTTCTAATTCTTCTTTCTTCCAATACTCTGGCCATACTGGTTGTCCGTCGTCCAGCAACGCTGGAAACTCAACGACCTCCCATTGATCAGCTCCTGGGTTTACCTGAGCTTTAATTAGTCTACCTGTAAGATCGTCCGTTGCCCATCGAGTCATTACAACTACAATAGATCCACCTGGTTGCAAACGTTGTCTAGGTCCTGACACATACCAATCATACGTCTTTTCCATAGCAGAGTCCGACATGACATTTTGTTCAGTGTGAGGGTCGTCAATAATTAATATATCTGCACCCCTACCCGTTATGGCACCACCGACACCAGCTGCAAAATATTCACCCCCTTGGGAGGTCTCCCAACGACCTGCTGCTTTACTATCCTGTTGGAGTCCCACATTAGAAAAAATTTTTTTATATTCATCGCTATCAACTAAGTTTCTTACTTTTCTACCGAAGCGAAAAGATAGTTCAGCATTGTGTGAAACCTGCATGAGTTTTGCATTGGGTCGGAGTCCCATCATCCATGCTGGAAACAAATAAGATGCAAACTCAGATTTCGTATGTCTAGGAGGCATATTGATAATTAAACGCTTAATCTTGCCCTCTGAGACTTTGTTTAGTTTGTCAGCGATTATTTGATGATGACCCCAGTCAGAAGGTTCAGTTGCATCTCTGCAGATAAAATCTGGCCAAACCTGTTTAACAAAAAACAGGAAGTCATTTCTAGCACTGAGTATCTTTTCAGCATCTAGTAATTTTTTTAATTTTATTAATTTTTCTTTAGGTAGTAGCTCCAAATCCATAAGTATTTTTATTATATCATTTCTATGAAAGTTTGCACGTATGTCAATCGTCAAGTTACATGCGCAAGATTTGGGGGGTGGGGTGGGGTCAAAGCACCATATCTAGTATGTTTTTGAATAGAGACCCTGAATTTACAGGTGAACGCTGTACCAGCTGTGTTCGGCGATCAGAAGTCCAAGTAAGGTTTTAAAAGGGAATTTGCCCATTGGCGCATTTTATTGCGCCAATGGGACATTGATTAATTGTCAGTACGATTATCCGAGATAGTTCTATCTAGTCCAAATTTTGTGAACAACTCACTTGATAATGATTGACCAAAGTTTTTGATTTTTTCATCTTGCAAGTTATCCAATATGAATTCAAATATGCTCATATCTAAATGACCCGCAACCAATTTCCAATCAATCTTTGGTTTTGCGACTTGTTTGTATTTGTGCAAAAAAGTTTTGAGTTCTTGTATTTTAACATCATTACTTTTTTCACTCTCAACAATTTGATTAAGTCTAATTAATTCATTACTCATAATTAAACCTCTTTAATCTCACTAGACCATAATGTTCTAGTGTTTTTAGTTGAGTATTTTTCAAATAAGTCCATGTGTTGCTTTTTAAAATTTTCAACACTGAACGAATTATAAGTCGATACATTTCTTTTTAAAATGTAAATCAACTTTTTAGACTTAAAACTAATCTCATCAGTTTTAAGTAGTTCGAACAATTCAACATTGCTAGGTTTTAAAATCCTATTCCACGTTGAAGTTAGTTCTTTTTGTTCTTGCTTTAATTCACAAGAATTAATTATCAACTTTTTATTTTTAGGGCTAAGTTGAAAAGCCTTTTTTGTTTGTGCCATTTTACTCTCTCCTTTGTTTGTAGTTTTTAACACCCCCTAAATCTATCAAATCCCACGTCCATATCAAGATAAAAAATAAATTATTTTTTAGCTGTTAATTATAATCATTCTAAAGTGTAGTTTATAATTATTCTAAAGTAGAAAAATTTTAGCCGAAGGCACAGCTTCGCAGGTAATCCGTGCTGGGCATCCCGTCAAGAGCTTTGGGTGGGAGTTGGGATTTGGAATTTGCAGTGGGAGTGGGAATGGGAACTTCGGATCCAGAGAACCTGCTGCTTCAATACTAAAGTCTTATCTTTCTCTCCTTGTCGTTGGGAACGGGAATGGGAGAGCTGTAATCTGTTTCCTGGCTGGGATCGCAGGGTTCATAGTAAAAGTAACAACAGGATAGTGAGCGTTAGCCAACGGAAGCGGGACATGAAAGCCACGCACACTAAACCTGTAATCAAGTATCCCATTACTTCTTCATGATCCTATTTTCACTACCCATGAATCCGTCCTTGTTCTTGCGGTAACTCCAATTGGGCTTCACCTCTTCGCCGACCACGGACTCCGCCCATGTATTGCCGTTTGCAATGCACTTGCTGCCTGGCCTCCCAGTTAATGCATACAGCTTACCAGCTTGTGGTTTGTTTTCTTTTTCAGGTGGGACTTGATCTTCTACTATCTCGTACTTCAGCCATCCTTCGGCTTCGTCCACTCCTTTCATAAACCATTGGTATTGCTGCATGTCATCAAACCTGTAAGTCTTTGTGACCTCACCATCTGTGCCCCATTTAATTGTGACTTTGATCATCTAATCCTCCTCCTTCTCATTGTTAAATCTAACCACCATTACGATTCCATTATCGTCGCTGTGCAACAGTTCATTGTCGTGTTCGGGACACTTTTCAATCCACTCCTTGATTCTTTCATCGTTAACGTCCATATTACACCTCCCTCGTAATTCCATCGGGGTCTGTATGAAACACTACCTTGTCCCCCAACTTTTTCTTCTCCAACAATGTTGGAATATTATTTAATTTACCGACACCTGACTTCTGCGTACCTTCGGTAATCTGCACCCACATCTTCTCNACTAAATCTTCTTCCTTAAACCACACGTAAACGAAATTGGAAAAGGGAAGTTCTTTCTCTTGAGATTTAATTTTAAAGTATGTTTCTTTACCATGCTCTTTGCATGTGAACACAATGTTCTTGTCGTCTTCTTTTTTTGTCATCGTACTGCTCCTTTTGTTATCCCATGAATATAAGATGTTTTACCTAAAAGTCAAACAAAAAAAATTTTATTACGACCTGTGTAGTGAGCTGTGTTCTGGCGATCCCAGCTGGCTCCTGAAGCAGCTAATGTAGATTATCTAACGAGGAATTTTTAATGGGAGATGGGAAGTGGGAAACCAATGGGGTTAAGGTTAACCATCCAACCCCAAGGTTAGGCTTTGAAGCCTTCGAATCCCGATCAACTCTCGCTGATCCCAGGTCGCTGTACTAATTTGCATGCTCTAGTACTCAGGCACAACGACCAGGGATCACGGCAGCCCAACGGACGCAAAACAGGAGCTAATAGTTTTTTGTATGTCGAGCTACCAAGACCTACATATATATCATCATGGGATATTGTCAAGCATTTTATTTTTCCTGCTTTACAGAAGCAGCTGTGCCCAGCACGGATCCTAAGTCTTTCTAAAAGGCATGATAAACCTCATCTTTTGTCAAACGGGAAGTGGGAGTTCGCTGCTGGTCTCCGGATCCAGAGAACCTGTAGCTTCAGAAAAGCCAATGAACAAAGGCTTTTTCTTAACGGGAGTTGGGAGATGCTGCCTGGCCAGGGGACTCCCGCTTCTGAAGGATGGCCAGCAAGATTTCTTTATGAGCGTTGGGAGTTGGGAAATGGCAAATGGGCGATGGGACATCGACCAGTAACGATGGACCATCGTAAAGTTTGAGGGCTCTCTCCGAGAGGGCCTTTTGCAGGACAAATACTAATCCACCTGCTTTGTATCTATTTAAAATCCAAGATTTTTGATATTTAGTTATAGCAAGTCGCTTACCTAAACTTACCTTTAGTTCGAGCCAAAACTCTACACCATTAACACAACAATTAACGTCTGGAATTCCTAGACCTGTGTTTGTTTCTATTCTTTGAAAATGTACGTTTGGCCACGCTTTTTTTAATTCCTGATAAAACTTTGACTCCTGCTTTTTCATTCAAATTTATATTCTTTTGTAGGTAGGGTAAGAACCACTTATTATCTCTAATAACTTGAGACAATTGATTAGCAATTGCATTAACTGTAAGCTCCTCATCTTTAGTTGATGATAAACAATTACCATCTGAATTCAAGCCTGAATTGTCAACAACAGCATGCACAAGCTCATGTAAAAATGAATTAGCTAATGATCTTTCAGATTGATTTTTATCAAGCAGGATCTTTTGCGATACAGGATCATACTCACCAAAAACATGCTGATTCTTATCTGGTATTTCTTTTACCAAGTCTATTTTAATATCTGAGTATCCGACCTTAATCTTCTTTTTTAGAGACATTTACAGTCACCTTCCCTACGTTTGTTGTAAGATGAGCATTGTGTTTCTGATGAAACAACTTCCAAAACTCCTCCTCAGTCTTCCAACTTTTCTTCGACTTCTGTGCTTTCGAGCTGTATTGTTTTGGCGTTTGGGATCTCATCTTTCAGTTCATTGATTTGTTTTATTAATTCATCTTTTGACATTGCAGATAAATCCTGCACTTTTATTTCTTTTTTATCTACGTACAATCCAACTGATTGTCCCAAACGAAATTCTGAGTTTATAGCTGCAGCTAACTGACCTTTATCTTCTGCTACAGCTGATAAATGGTCTAATCTTCTTAAATGCCTTAAATGATCTTTATATTGCTTTGATGCAGAATCACGAAGTCTTTCAATGTAAGCTACAACATGAGGGTGCTTATCCGGGTTAGTTAATAAACTACCAACTTTTTCACAGGTTTTTTCTGAGTAACCTGCGTGTAAGGCAGCTTCTTTCTTTGTTCCTTTCGGATAATGAGATACAAAGTATTCGGCAAACACTCTCTGCTTTGGTGTTAGCAGCTCAGCTCCTTTCATACGTTTCTTTAATGCTACAGCGTTGGTCATAATTTTTAAATCTATATAGGTATATAAAACCTAAAATTAATATCTAGCACAAAAAAGGTCGCCAGACCAGAAGAGTACGTGTTACTAGACTGAAATTCAGTGTACTTTCAGTGTACTAGACTGACAAAATAAGTGTTGATAAATAAGGATAAATGTTACTTTTCCTGTTTTCAGTGTACTATTATGTATTTTTATGATATACATAGTAATTACTTAGGAGATACTATATGGGACCTTGAAAATAGAAGATCAGGCCCCGAGTTCATTCATCTTCGGGGCCATGATCCATCGTCCTAAGACCTTGAAGTGACTTCATATACTCCCTTATCCTTGAATGGTCAACCTTATTAGCAGCAATTATTTCACATTGACTAAGAAATTTCTCAAAACCCATATCTAACTTCATACTATTTGTTAGATTAGTGCAAAAAACTACATTACCTGGTATATATCCCAATGATGAATCAAACCTGTCGATAGATGCATTTGTGCCAATTCTACCCTCACCTCTTTTAAAAGTCATTTGCACACCCGAATATGGACACAGGACGCCGAACAATTTGTACTGATCCTCCCATATTTTTAAAAAGCTGTCTAAGTTTAAACTTGTGTATTTTTCTTTTTTACGTCTTTTACAATCAGATATTTTATTTCTAATTAACATTTTAACAAATGCATGGATTGATGAGCTATGTCTTTCATTATCACGATTTAATGCACATACCCCGCATTCATTGCTTAATCTTTTGTTTAATACTTTCCAATTAAAATCATTAATTAATTTTGTAACACCACATTTAGAACATATTCTGGTGTTCCGATTCGCTACCCGCAATTTTTCAGAATTCAATAATATTTCTTTTTTCATTATAATCCTTACGCCATTTTATGTAATCAACCTGTGTAGGAGTAAAATAAATTTGTTCCTTATCTACCATCCGAAGATAAGCGTCTTGTATATAAGAACCATCGTAACCAGCAAGGCTGCAAACAATGTCAAAATCAATTTGTCGGCTAGTAAACCATATATGAGCCTTATATTTAAAAATAATAAGCGGACGTTCGATTCCAGGGTAGATAACATCTTCGAAAGCGCGTTGCAGAACAGCTCTCCAAAGCCTTTGTTCTGCTGGTTGTTTTTCATTTTCAAATTCAGTTCTTAGCTCCAACATATTGGTTTAGGCGAGGACGCAGGTGTGTAAATGGTAGCTCTACTACGATGACTAAAGAGAGAGTCACTGCGCCCTCACCTAACTCATTTCACGACACGTAAACCTCGCATCGTTAAACGGTCTTTTTCGGTTTTCTTATAGATCTGATCCATGTGGTTTCTGAAGGCTAGACCACTATCATCAAATCCAAAATCAACACCAGCAAATAGACCATACAATACTGATTTAATTTTTTTAAATTCAGTTCTTGTAGTTCTTGATGCAATTGTTTTAATTGCAGTGTCTAAGTCTTGTGCTGCCACAAATACCTTTCTGTTAATTAACTAATCGGAAAATCTAAAATCTAAGATGCGTTTTTTGAGTTGTCGATACAACTACTACAATTAATAAAGTTATTTGGGTCTAAATGCAAGTCTTTTTTAGACCTGTCTAGACCCTCTTTGAGAACATAATGATTGCCTCTACATTTAGAGCAAGTGGGCTTATCTTTTGTGCCACTAAATGCTTCAATTACTTGTGCCATTTACTTCTTTTATTATCTTGTTTCTATAAGCCTCTGGTGTCATTTTTTTCATTTTTGCACGTCTTTCTATCTCTTTTTTGATTAAAAGAGACATATATTGAGCAGGACCCCTGTGTTCTTTACCACATAGAGCTGTAAGTGTTTCATGATCCTCTTTCCTAACAGCTACGGATTTATGTTTTTGTATGTTCATGCTTATCCTTTTTCATTGTTTCTTTTCCCCGTGCATCCTTATAAAGTGTGTAAGAATTCTTGCCATCAAAATAGTAACCAGTTATCTCCCTCCAGGTTGATTTTTTCTTAACAATCTCTGCCATTAAAATTGGTCCTGTTGGTTTTCCAGTTTTTTTATCGATGGATCGCAGAGGTAGATAACTTTTAACCATTAGTTTAAATACCTCTTAATATCTCTCATTGCATCATCAGCTGTATATCCGTGTCTTTTTTCGATAGCTTCAAATAAAGCACGAAGTCTTTTACTACATTCTTCTTGATTGCGTGGTGGAGAATTCTTTATTAAAGTTTCCTCCACCATCTCTTCTATCCCCTCAAACTTACAGAGTTTATCTGTAATCCATTTCAATACAGGGTGGTTTTTTAAATTTAATTTTGTCATGACAGACCTATGATCATCATAATCAGTAATGCCGATGTCATCCTCGGAAAAGAAAACCACAGCCATAAAAATAATACGATCAATATCAAGAAAGCTTTGATCATTTGCCATTTCGTTTCTCCAACATTTTTTTTGCTATCGTATGATCTATGAGATTATACCCTGTATCACCAAGCTGCAAGGTTATATCAGCCATTAAATCACAAGCATTTTTAAATGCTGGGTCTTGGTCTGTAGCATCTTTTGGCACTACATCCATGATTGTAGAACATTTGTCTGAAAATTCTTTTAAAGTGTTTGCAATCATTAGTTTGTACTCCAAAAACGCATTTTTTGTTTTATAGTATTTAGTAAAGTATTGAACAATCTCTCAACATAAGTTTTGTCATCATGAGTTACTGATAGTAATTCATTTTGATTATGAAACAACTTCATAACTTTTGTTCTTTTGTTAAGTTCTACTGTAAACATGTCAGTATCGAGCATATCGCTTTTTACCTGGGATCCATGATCCGTTGTCGGTGATTTTTCAATATCTACTATTTGTTGTGCTACCATTTTTTTCATGTCCCATGTATATATTAATGTCACACTCATTGTCAAGAAATTATTTTAAGACTAATGTGTTAGTATGAAGTTTTATTTTATATTAGCACATATTTGTTTTTCTATGACAGGTGATCCTAATATCCATTGTAAAAGTGCTTACTGGCCTCAAGAATATGAATTAAATGAATGCTTGAACAAGGTGCCTCAAACTAGTATAGATATTCGTAATTCTATGGAAAAACAAGGACTTAAAATTGAATTTATGCAAATAAACTGCATAAAATCTAACACAATTGAGAGTTGACGTAAGTCCCATGATAACCTATATTATTACATGAAATCTTATCGTATTCAAATCAGGCATAAAGGCTGGTATTACGATGAGTTAATAAGTGGAGAAGATGAAGAAGCTGCTTTTGTAAACTTCTTCAAAAAAGGTTTAAAAGGTAATATTCAACCTAAAGACCAAGATCCAATTTATAGGGTGGATCGTCTTTTCTGCACAATTGAGGAGGCTACAAATGGCTTTGGAGCAATTGATAACAAAGAAGCTAGAGTTGGAGTCGAAGTGGGCATCACAGGCGTTACAGCAAAAGCGAGTAACTCCTGAAATGAAATGGCTAGATATTGAGATAAAGGATATTAAAATAAAACTCAATGATCAAAGCGTAAAAGATGCTGAAGCTGAACTACAAACTCAAGCAAACGATATAACAACTTAGTTATATCTTAGAATAATTCTAAATAATCATTAAATTGATAGGGCCCTTATGCTCTCTAAACAGCTGAACCCCAGTCTTTGTTTATTGCAACATCAACTTTTGATGGAACTTTAAGCTCTGATATGCAATTTTCCATAATCTCACGAATTCTTTCAGAATCTTTCGCAGGTCTTACGTTGAAACACAGCTCATCATGTATCTGTATGATAGGTAAAAACCCCTCTTTAAAGCACTCTACCATGGCTTGTTTTACCTGATCTGCTGCTGATCCTTGTATAAGCCTGTTCAAAGCTTTATACGTGCCTGCGCGTTTAATATTGCCTCTTCCATACTTTTGTACGGCCTCTTCTTCTGGCACAGCCTTGTACAAACCAAATGACATTGGCTCCCATTTATTAAATCTACACTTTCTACCACGAATAGTTCTGATCGCTCCGTTTTTATCTGCGGATTCCATGCATCTGTTGGCTAGCTGTCTGACAAATGGGACTCTTTGATTATATTCTTGGAGTAGTAGTTTTGCTTCATCCGTTTGAATTCCCAACTCATTGGAAAGTTTCCTTGCGCCCATTCCGTAAAATATTCCCAAGTTAATGGTTTTTGCTTGTGATCTTGGGATCCCTGCCATGTCGGCGACTGTTTGGTGGAAATCTGCGTTTTCTTTTTCATAAGCCTCTATCAGTTTGTCTGAACCAGGAAACCCAATTGAAGATGCATAATGCACAACGAGTCTTGGCTCTTGTTGACTATAATCAAATGAACCCCATTGTAAACCAGATTCAGGTTTAAATAAAGAGCGTATTCGAGTNCCTAATTCCTTATTTCTAGCAGGNACTTGNTGTAAATTTGGGTTTGCGTAACTAAGTCTNCCAGATACAGTTCCCCCTCCATCACCTCTTAATTGNTGTATTTCAGAATGTATCCTACCTTTATGTTGNAATTTTAAAATAGAATCAATAAATGTTGCATGAAATTTGTGNACTTCTCTTGCTTCTCTTATTAATTTTGCTATCGGTGCATCACAATTTAAAAGCCAATTAGCTGTAAACGAAGGCTCTTTTGTTTTTTCAGTCAAAGGATATTTAATATTTAATTTATCGAATGCTTTAGCTATTGAACGAGCTGCAAATATGTCGACCGGTAATCCAGATTCTTTAGTAATTTTATCTAATATTTTTTTTTCTTTTTTTACAAATTCTGTTTTAAGTTTTTCAGCTTCGTTTAAATCCACTCTCACTCCTGTTGCTCTCATGTTTAATAACACAGGAAACAANTCAGTTTCTAATTCAAAAACAGATTGTATTTCTTGTCTAAATATTTCTGTTTTAAGNTGTTGCCATAATTTNAACGTAAGGATTGCATCTTGCTCTGCATAAAATCCAACAAATTTAGCAGGTAATTTATACAGCTCTTGTTTAGGGTCTATACCCCACTCACTTGCAGCCTCTTTTAATTCTACTTCTGATTTTGTTTCTCCTAACCAGTCATATCCTAATGAATTTAAACTATAAGAAAATCTGTTCTCATCNACTAAAGCTGATGCAACCATTGTNTCTATNATTCTTCCNGAAATCTTTATGCCATGAGCCCTNAACCANCCAACATCATAAGATGCNTTATGAAAAATNTTATCTCCAGGTCCAGAAACTACTTCTTGNACCCAATCCATAACAATTTTGTAATCCATNTTTGAACCATTTTCATGAGCTATGGGAAAATATCCTGCAAACCCATCTGTAGCCACAGCTACACCAACTATGTTACCATCCATTGTTGGCCAACCAGGTCCTTTTGTTTTTATGTTTGGATCCTTAGTTTCTAAATCTATCGCTATTTCTTTAGCATCTTTTAAATTAGGAAAATGTGATGGAGTCTTCCAATCAGATTCTTTGAAAGTAAAATTTATCTGATGGCTCATTGAAATGATTTTATAATTTTAAGTTTTTCTTCTGCCTGTGCAATCTTATCAACTTGTTTATCAACTTCTTCAATATGTTGTGGATGTTCACCAATACCAACTGATTTTTCTAAATATATTTTAATTGTAGCCTCAGCTGTTGCTATTTCAGCATCATATTTTTTTTCAAGTGCTTCTAATATTATTTCTTTAATTGTCATAAAATTAATCCTAATAGAAAACCTACTACAAAACTGCCTAAAACCAAAACTATTTCAAAACGCCAGTACAGACTCCATGCTGATAATTCTTTTTTNAATTTCAATAGTTTACTCATGAGTTATCAAATGCCTTACAATTGTAGTATATGGATTTAGATCTATATCTTTTACGCACCCACTCAGGGTCATAACAATACCAATGATAAATACAAGTCGGATCATATTTCATTTGTTTCTAAATATTACTATCATTAAAGGTTTAATGTAACCTATTTTATTTTCAGGCTCTTCAGACCCATCGTCGTGACCAAATCTAAATCCTCTTACAGGTTTCTTTAAAAATCTAACCTCACAATTTGGATTATGATAGATATAATCGTGAAAATATTTTGTATGTACTGCAGCTGGTAGTAAAAAAACACCTATAAAGTTTTTTGTATGATACGCTTTTTCAACAAATTTAGGTATTTTCATATCAAACAAAGGATGTATGTAAGCAACTTCACCTGACCAGTCTTTATCTAAACAACTATTCTCTTTGGTGTAATATTTTGGAAGCAAATGATTTTGATCAGATGCGCAACAATCTACTGTAAAGTTAAATTCTTTGGTAAGATCAGCCCATATATCTTTAGGAGTTCTTAACCATTTCATTTCATTAGCAGAAAAAGTTAAATTACTTTTTTTATGTTTCATTTTTTCTTATTCAAATCTCGTAATATTTTTTTCTCAAGTTCACAATAATGAATTATTTTATCAAGATCTTGTTCACCACCCTTTTTTAAATATCTCATAGCATACTTTATCACATTAGATTGAAAAGTATTTAGATTATTTAATCTCATAAATTCATATGGTTGTATATGAAACTTTGTATAGTGATTCCCACCTACCTGCGTGTGTTGTGGAAAAGCTTTATCTAAATCATCTTTATATGTCATACTCCGCACATTCCCTCACATTCAATATTAAACAAATCAAGTTGATCATCTTCAACTTTAAATTTTACGTCTTTTAAAGGCACGCATGATCTATGAATAAATAAGTTGTCTTTGACTTTATCGTTACCTTTTCTTATTTGTTCATCTACTTCACATGCATCTTTGAATTCTTGTGGTCTTTGTGTTTTCATCTCGTGCCAAAATTTATCATCATGAAACGGACAGCCAATGCAAGCTGATTTAGCTGGTGTCCGGTAATCCTTGCCCTTATACCAATCTAGACAATCTTGTCTTGACATTTTCTTTTCTATTAAAGGCCATCTATTCTTTTGCCACCAATCTCTTGATGGTTTCATTCTCATAATTTCATCTGTTGAGATCCCAATCCAAGTTTCAATGTGCTTACCCTTTGGAAACTTAGCATGTTTTTTTAAACCCACCAGCTGTCTACTTTTTCTAGCAATCGGAGTTATTTTATATTCTCTTGTACATTGTCGTCTTAACATCCCTTTTTTATTTGATTCAGGATTTTTTGTAAAAAAAGGTGCTGATGCAAATCTATTACCAGACTCTGACATGGCTTTCATAATATCATCTCTTATTGATGTGCCTTTACCGACTGTATAAACAGGATAAGATACTTGTGTCTTTAACCACTCAAGATGTTCAATAACTGGTTTAGGTTCCCAACCTGTGTCTGCAAAAATTGCAGCGTCAGGCTTTACTCCAAATTCACCTTCTTCAGCCATGAGTGCCATAGTGCTTGACTGGACTCCTGCGCCCAACGATAATATTCTAATTAGTGGCTGTTCCATATTTCATTCTTTTTGTTTCACTTAACATTCTTGCAAGCGGATAATAATATTCACTTGGACTTCTAAGTATATGTATTTGTTTTCTAGCTCTTGTGCTACCCACATACCAGACTCTATGCTCAGAGCTTCTTTCTAATCCTATTTTATTTTGTATTGATGCAACCCAGTTGCTTTTTTCATAGAGAACAACGTGATCAGCTTCACCACCTTTAATTGAATGTATTGTATCAACTACCATCTCTGAATTTTTAACAATATCTATACCAGATTCAATAAGTTTTTCGAAATAAAATTTCTCNTTCTCTGAAAAATTTCTATTAAATACGTTAGTCCAATGTTCTTTTTTTGCACCTAANCCACCCCAAACTGTAAGAAAATCATAATCCATTTCACTATTATCAGCTATATTGTACCAACGTTTAGATTCAATAGATCTAAATCCAAAACCTATTTCGTTTATATACGTGTAGATTATTGATACCTTATCTTTCATAATTTTATCGCCACGCATTAATGATGACCAGGCTTGTATTGCATTCCATTTGTTAAGATCAAAAGACTTTCTGCCTTTTGAATCTTGAAAAAATAAACCCATTTCTCTAGCTTTAAATCTAAGCTCATCTACAATATCGTTTGTTCTCCCTAACATCATCCATGTTCCGTCGGCCGTGAATGGTATGTCTTTGATATTATTGTATGTCGTAATGTGCCCTTTGTATTTTTGTGGAACAAATTCTTTATGCTTTCTACCTTGTATGTAACTAGCGATGTATTGTGAGAAATCATGTATCACAGCTGGTATACGATAAGACTTTTTTAGTATATAATCTCGCCCCGGAAATTCATTAAAATAATCTACATTTGCACCATTCCATTCATAAATAGCTTGATCATCATCTCCTGCGATAAGCACTTTGTCAGAGTGCTTTGCAAGTTTATATATCAGCTTCCATTGCAGTGGAGTTAAATCCTGGGCTTCGTCGACAATCAGCGTTTTAAGTTTTGGCGGTTTACCTTTTTCTAAATATTCTTCAATCATGTCTGTAAAATCTACACGATGATCAACCTTAAACTCTTCGTAAGCTTCTATAATTAATCTAAATTTAGCATACACAACCCTTTTTATTTTTTCTTCTTTGTACACATCATCAGGATGCATCAACATATTACGTGCTTTATCATATATTCTAAGTGACCAATCGTTCCATACTCTTTGACCATTGTATTTTTCAAATTGTAATTTAGGTAATCCTAATACTTGCGCAAATTCAACCATGTCTACTTCAGGATCTATGACAGGTTTTGTTTTGAAGTTTTGTCTGCAAAAACTATGTATGGTTCTAAAATTTCTAAGATCTTCGTCACTGATGTCTGCAAATTTGTTAGCTGCTCTTTGTTTAGCTTCGTTCACAGCTTTGTTAGTAAAAGATAAATATGCTATCTGATATGGTTTAATTCCTCTAGCAAACAATCTATCAAGCTTGTTTAATAACGTTGTAGTCTTACCTGTACCAGGTGGACCATATATTTTAATTGTTTTTTGTTTTAACATTATCGTCAAACTCCGCAGCTTTTCTTTTAAATAAATTATTAGATCTTTCTATCACAGGTTCTATAAATTTATTACAATACCAAACATTTTTAATTTTAATTTTATCATAATATTCTTTTTTAACAGCACCATTCTTTTTTAAAAAATTAATTAATTCAAATTTCTTAATTGTTTTATTTGATTTACGTATAAATCTTTCAAATGTTTTGTATTTAAACACTACCTTATCATCAAATAAATACCACATATCAGCTTCAATTTGAGATGCGTTATCTGCTTGTTGTGTTTCTTGTGTAAATTGGATCATCATATCTTTGAACTCTTCCTGCGCCTCAGTATCTTCATCGTAGCCTTCTACATCTTGTTGCATGGATTTAAGTTGCATTAAAAATATTCTAAAATCTTTATCTTTTAATTTCTGCCACACAATGTCAGCCTGATCAAACAGAGCTTCTGCAAACAATTGTTGTTGGTTACATGCTTTACCAGTTAACTCTACTGTTTTCTTTTCTATTGTTAAAAAATAAATAGGTGGACTTGTTTTTAATCTTTGAAAGCTATCTACTTTTGGAACGTATGCAGCACTATCAATACCGAAGTCTAATGTTTTACATAATTCAGCATTGCAATGATTTTTCATAGGTAGGTCACTGCATTTATATTGATAATCTTTTTTTTCATATTGTTTTATTAGCCCTTGAACCTCATGACTTGGTAATGGTTCATTAAACGAATCGTTACGATCCCAAACTTCTTTTTGCCACCCATCAGGATTCTTTTTCTTTGCTAGAGTAGCAAAGGCAGTCAACGCATTATTACGATAACCACCTTCACACCCATTGCGAATCAGAGCTTGTAAGCACGGGGGGTACTGATCAAACCCTTTTTCTGCAATATCATTGTCATACACCTTTAGTTCATTAAACCTTTCTGGTGTAAGTCTAAAATTCTGCACCCAATCGTACCACTGAGTAATTGGAACACCCATTCCTGAATCATACATTGCATATCTTGTTGACCTTGCAGCCTGTTGATATGGAATATTGAGCCAATTGCCTAAATCATTCTTATAAACCATTATTTGACGTTGCTTTGGAAAGATCTCACAGCTAGATAGCCCTAAATCGGTCGCTAATAGGCTTAATTTTTCGATCATAAGTTCTGCAGGGGTTGGGGTCAAAACATGCAAAAATAGGTGTATACCGCCTGATTTGGAGCGATAAGGCACTAAAGGATAGTCTCGGTCTCTTATTTTTCTAATTAAAGCTTTATGATCAAGGTCATACTTATCTACATCAATACAACCCCAATAACAAGTATTGTCCTGTCTAATTGGTATGACCCCTAAGTTGATTTCTCCGTTAAGATGTTTTTGAAATAATTCTTTTGTGACTGGGGCACGCTTTGTTATAGCGCGCCCCTTTTCTTTTCCCGTTTTGTTATCTCGAGAACCCTCCAAAAAATATTCGCCATAGGCGATATCCAAACCTTGAAAGATTTCGATAAACTTGTCTAACATTAAATTTCAAACGGAACTGTTTCTTCTGCTTCATGCTTTACCTCAACGCCTTGTTTACAAGTATTATAAAACTCAGCTGCTGTTTTTAGAGTTAGTTCATTTTCAACCGCCCCCGCATGATTGATTATCCAGCTAGTCCAAGAACCTTTAGAATTAGATTCATTAGCCGTAGTTAGATTATACACATTAAAAAAAGATGGTTGTGACACATAAATACCACTTTTATTTTTCACTTTTGGCAATGCTTTCATCATAGAATTCCATTTTCTAGATTTCTTTGTCTGAGTTCTTGACATTGTGATCAAACCTGTTTCTGCAGGTGTACCATCTTTATTAACCAAAAGAACAAAATGATAATTTGTACCTTCAATGTAATTTCCATTGTCTAACATATCTCTATTATCAGGTGATCTTTTTGTTTTTGTTAATATATCCGAAGACGCAGGATAATAGTTTACCGGAGCTTTTTGATCTCCGCCTCTACTTTCCCATTCCACGTATTCAAATTTGTAATAACATGGGACACAAAGAATACCCTCTTCACCAGAATACAAAGCCTTAGTGACTGTATTGATGATCATTCCTGTGTCTGCACCCTCTACAAACTTCTCGTGATTCTTCTTCCTTTCTGGTGATGCATCAGATATCAATTTGATAAAAGGCATCGCCATATTCTCTGCTGTAATGTTTTCAAGTCCAGCACCGCCCATCTCCTCTAACAAACTCGCTGCTATTGGAAGAGAGGCTTTTGGTTTAGGTGCTACAGCTTTGGACTGTTTTACTTGTGCTTGTGGCATGTTTCTCCTATTTTATTTTAGTTTCGTTAGCTATGTAAACTCCAAATAATTCATCAGGTATATCAATACCTTTAGATGTCATTTCTTCCACCCATTTAGATAAAGTAGCATGATGAATGCCTTCTTTTAAATTTGGATTTACACCTTTAGATCGCAAATCAGCTAACAATGATTGCGCCTTGTCGTCTTCCCCCATTCCAAAACTAGCCGACAATTCTGTTTTGATAATATCTCCATGACCTTCTTTTCTTAGCCAACCATATGCTTTTGGCTGATTAGCTTTGGAGATGTAAGCTCTGTACTTTTGTACAATTTCTATAGATCCATGCGGAGTTTTCAAACCCTCTATCTGCATTTCCGTCATTAAATTAGGAATTTGCTCAGAAGATATGGATTCAGCTTTCTTTTTTAAAGATTTTAGGTGATCTTCAGCATTATCTATAGCTTTTTTAGTGTCTAATAGCTCTTTTACAAGCGATGAGACTTTTGTTGTTTTTTCTTTGTCTACACTATCAAGTGAAGTTACAAGAGATTCTACCATTTTTACCTCCAAATAGTGTAATAAATCATTGATTTTTAAAGTCAAGTGAAATATGAGATATGTGTGGTAGCAAAATACAAATTTAAAACTAAACCTTTTAAACATCAGACAGATGCACTTAAGGAGTGTTGGAGTAAGGAATCATTTGCATTGTTTATGGAAATGGGTACAGGAAAAACCAAGGTGCTAATTGATAACCTTGGTATATTATTTATTAATCAAAGAATTAATGCAGCTTTAATAATAGCGACAAAATCTGTATACACTGTTTGGGTGAATGATGAAATACCAAAACATTGCGCAGTCCCTTATGAAATATGTTTATGGAAACCTACGAAAGAAAAAACTGTAACTGAGTTTATTAAAACACCATCACAAAAATGTAAAATTCTTGTTATGAATGTAGAGGCATTCTCAACTAAAAAGGGAGTTAACATAGCATTATCATTTTTACAAAAACATGATGCCATCACTGCTATTGATGAATCTTCAACAATTAAAAATCTTAGAGCTAAACGTACAAAAAATATTTTAAAATTAAGACAATGGTCTCCATATCGTAGAATACTTACAGGAACACCAGTAACTAAGTCACCTATAGATCTTTACTCACAATGTGATTTTTTAGATCCTAAACATTTAGGATTTGCAACCTTTACAGCTTTTAAAAATAGGTATTGTATATTTCAAGTTCTCCATACTTATGGTGATAAACAAATTAATATACCAATTGGATTTAAAAATATTGCAGAGCTTGAAGCAAAAGTAAAAGCATTTTCCTATCGTGTCAAAAAAGAAGATTGTTTAGATTTACCTGCAAAGACATACACAAAAAGAGTTGTACATTTAACAGAAGAACAACAAAAACTTTATAAAGAATTGAAACAAAATGCGATAACAAATTTACAAGGTGAGTATATGACAGTAAACAATGTTATTACTGAGATAATTAGATTACATCAAATAACTGCAGGATTTTTTAAGGGTGAGTCCGGAATTATAAGAGATTTAGAAAATGATAAAATGAAAACTTTAATTGAGATTTTAGAAGAGTCAGATCAAAAGACAATTATCTGGGCTAATTGGATTTATAATATAGAACAAATTACATTAAAAATTAAAGAAATATATGGTCCGTCATCCGTGGTTAATTTTTACGGAGCTGTTAACTCTGAGGACAGATCAGAGGCTATAAGAAGATTTCAAAATGATCCTGGATGTAGGTTTTTTGTAGCTAATCCATCAACCGGTGGCTATGGTCTTACACTTACTAAAGCAACCTGTGTAATTTATTATTCCAATAGTTTTGATGCAGAGTATAGATTACAATCGGAGGAAAGAGCTCACAGGATAGGACAAACAGAAAAGGTAACTTATATTGATTTAATTACTGAGGGGACTGTTGATGAGAAGATTGTTCGTTCTCTGAAGACAAAGTTTCGTCTTTCTGCTCAGACTCTTGGGGAGGTTGTTCGGACGTGGCTATAAAATGATCATACTTCTTCCACCAATCTTCTTTGTATCTTTCGTACTTGTCATCAAATATTTCAAAGCTTTGAAACACTAGATCTCTTGAACACATCAATATTACACCACCCTCTATAGGACCATACTGACTTGTGTGTGCCTCACCATACGCAGCTAATTGAGTATAGTAATCTTGTACTTTAGAATAGTGTTCTTGGCATGGTTTATTAGTTTGTTTGAAATCCACTATGACTGGTCTGCCTTTATATAAACATACTAGGTCAGTTGCTCCTGCATATTTATCCGTATGATGTAATGAAACCTCTGTCCCCCATATCTCTGTAATAGGTTCAAAACCACGTTTAACTATTTCTAAGGCCATTTTTCTAGCTTGTTGACCCTCAGTGGTTGTAGATTCATACCTCTTATCTTGCACATAATACTCGAGGTATTTATGCATCTCAGATCCAATCAATGATGCTTCGTTTTTAATCCTCTCAGCTTCCTCTATACCAACTTTTTCTTGCCACTTTTTTAGCCAACTCGTGTCTTTTGAGGCATTAAGTATTGTTGTAACACTTGGTAATTTTTTGTTATCAACCAGATAAGACCTACCTGATTTTTTAGTTTCTCTATCGTAATGAACGTATTCGTATTTTTTTGTGAGCACGTAGTAGTAATACTACATATGATTTGAAAGTACAGCTAAAAGTATTGCACCTAATCCACCTACTATGAATTTTTCCATTCTAGCGATTCTTGCTTCCATCCTATCTATTCTGTCAAACGTTTGTTTTTGCATATATCTGCATATTCTTTCATGATGTTCTATCTTTTGTAATGCAGATTTTTTAGGCATTTTGATTTCTTTGATTAGCAATTAATTGTCCAATATCATCCTGTGGAAATGCAGCAGCAAATTGTTGTGGCTGTATTTGTTGTCGAATAGGAGCTGTCATTGGTAAGCCAGGTAATCTAGGCAATGCCGCGGTCAGCGGTCCAGGAGGCATTTCTCTTACAGCGTCAGCCATAATTTTTTCTTCGTCTTGATCAAAAGGTGGACCACCTATTATGTTAACAATGTCCTCATACTCAGGCGGTGGTAAAACTTTCTTTTGATCTTCCTCGGGAACTTTAGCAAATAATCTTTCATCATCTTCTTTGTTAAAATGAATATCTTGTGGAGGGGTTGAATCATATGCTTTTGAAGATAATCTATTTAATAATTCTTGAGTAGTCACATCTTCATTACCAAAAGTGATTGGGTCATTTGGGTATTCATTAGTATATTCTCTAAATAAATCTAATACTGCTCTTCTCATAATTGGTAAAGCCACACTTGGAATAGTGCCTTCGTCTAACATTTCAATATAAGTTTTAAATGTTGAACCCACTTTATCCATAATTTTTGGATTAGCTAAAATTTGAGAGGTTTTATTACCAAGAAACAACATTAATATCGTGCCCACTGGTCCCATTCCATACATTGCAATTCCTCCACCTATTGCTCCAGGGCCTGTAAGGACTAATCTTCTAGCTAAGAAGGTAGATGCACTTGGTATATCGTAACTATTTAATGCTTCAACATAACCTAATAAATCTTCTAATTGATTTACCATTTTTGTTCCTGCTTTTTTACCAAATATCATATTAAGTTTTTTCTTATATTCTTCTGTAGGGAATACTAGATTTCTAAATTCATCTGGATCAAATTTTAAATTTCCATAATAAATATCATCTGCCTCACCAGCTTTTTTAATATCATCTAATGTTTTGCCCGGTATTCTAGATAATTCTAATTGTTTTTGTCGTCCTAATATTTCCTCAATAAATGTATCACCTGTATTACGTCTAAATGATTTTTGATAAGCATCAGCTATATAAGAACTAAACAGTCTTCTTAATGAATCATTACCAGCTGCAGTTCCTCTTTTAATTAAATCAAAATCTCCAGTTTTAGGATTGTATTTATGCACATCTGCTTCGAGAAGTTTTTGCAAATCTGTAATAGCATCAAAACTTTGTCTACCTGCACCTGACTTAAATATATTGTTTGACAACATGGTGGCTAACTGATCTTTGTTAATATTACCAGACTCAATAAAACCAGCCAATTGTTTTTCCGTAAATAAATTTTTATCAAAAGATCTTCCTACTTTGTTGGCTAACGAAGTTGTAAAAGAAACTATATTATTTTGATAGAAGTTATTTGCATCATGTAATTGTTTTCTAAGCATATCAATTGCTTCATTATTTAATTTTCTGCCCATCTCAGCTTCTATGTCACCTACAGCTTTTTTTATAGGTTCTGCAGGCTCAAGTATTTGATTAGATATGTTAGCATTTTGCGGTGGATATTTTAAAAATACTTCTTCACCAGGATTTAACTTAATACTACTAAAATCTTTTTCTAAAGATTTTTTTAAATCTTTGTACGCACCAATTATTTCTTGGTTATTAGGTGAGTTAGCAACAGCTTTATTTAATCTTACTTGCAGTTCTAAAAATTCATTTGGTGATATTTTTCTATTATTTTTTAATAATGCCTCCAGCGATTGTCTAAACTGACCAATGGATGTTTGTAACATTTCATTATCAATCATCATTTTAAATTCTGCTGGTGCAAAATCATTGGCTAGTAATGAGTTATATAATTTTCTTGTATGTGCTAAATCTATAATCATTGGATCGCCAAATTGTTTAGACATAGATCTAAAATTATCATACATAACATCCGACATACCTCTAAATCTTACAAAATTATTGGCCATTTGTTCTGCAGCTTCATTTGATACAGAAGCTAATTCAGCTAAATGCATGTTAGGTTGTAAATTAAAATTACTTTCAAAAGCTTGTGTNAATTGTTTATATCTTTGNGCCTTTGCCGCTAATGCAGGGGAGCCTACAAAGGGTAATTGTCCAAATACTTTTGTAAACGCTTTAATAACTCTACCACCAACTGAGTTCGGATCCGCCATTTCAAGGTAAGAAGCCTCCACACCATTTTTTTCTGCTATCCTTTTAATCTGTTTTGCATGATCACCTTCTAAACCTAAAAATTTTCTAACTAAATGCATTCCTCCAAATGTCATAGGTGCTAATAATTCAGCTCCTGCATTCCATGCAAGACCAGTAGCCATGTCATCAGCGGCTCTTAAAAAAGGGTTATTCTCCATATCACCCTTATAACCTCTAGACTCAATACCTTCTTTAGCTCTTATAATATCATCAGCTACATCATATGCTAATCCACCTGCAGTGTACCCTAATGAACCTGCAATCACAGGTCTTATTACTCTAGCTAAGGGTGTTGGTGAGGATATTTTATCAGCAGCACTCTTTACAGCTTTTGCAAATTGATTAGTGCTTGGTTTTGTAAAAACTCCTTTTAAATTTTTAGCTTGCCCTGCATACTTACTTGGGTTTACAATTAGTTGTGCTAATCTTTTTCTGTCCATCATTAATTGTGTAGCGAAGAATCCCATGTCAAATATAGTTGCTATATTATCTCTGTTAAGTATGTCGGCAGTTTTAGCTCTTATAGGATCTTCTTCATACTCTTTTCGCTCTGCTATTGCATCAGCTACTTTTGCTTGCTCTTCAATAACCTGACCAATAGGTTTAGTTTGAATTACACCTTTTTTCTGTAATCCATCTAAAATTTGTAACCTTTCTTTATCTAATTTTCTAAGATCTATTTGATTACTATTAATCAAGTCTGTCATTTGTTGTGGCGTCATTCTTGAATTATTCCTTTCAATTCATCTGCATTAAATAAATTATTAAAAGTTTCTGAACTATTAGGATTGTTTTCATCATATCCTTTTACAAAATCATTAATTTTTTGCTGTTTTTCATCAGCTAGTTGTTCAGAATAAGATTTATCTATCGAATCTAATTCTAATGGATTATAGAAATAAATATCTTTCCATTGATTTCTAATACCTACTAATCTATTTTTAAATTTATCATTTACAACTTTATAAGCTGTAATAATTTCTGTTGGATTATTATCAATAAAAGGTATGTAACCTACAGTTCCACCAAGTCTTTTTTCAGCTCTTTGAATATCAGCAACAGCTAATCTATCTTTATCTTTTAGTGTTTGCGCTAATGAATATGTTGAAAGTAATTCAAGAGTTTCTAACAAGGCTTGAGCCTGAATTTGTTCAGAAGTTGATTCTAAATCGTCACCTAATGCTTCAATTTTTTTAAAAATGTTATCTATTCTTTCATCTACACCATCTTCTATAAGACCCCCCATGGCTTTATATTCTTCATAATTTTGTTTTTCATTATCTGCTAATTTAGCAATAGTCTCTCTATAAGATTTTGAATTAGTTGACATTTTTAAAAGCTCTGCTGCCTTTAATGTTAATTTTTTCCAACCACCTTGTGGACCAATTAAATCTGGGTTTGCTGCAGCTACTTTTATAAAAGTGTTTGTATAAAGTTCACCTGATTTTACTGCTTTGTATTCACTTAACAATTTAGACTTAACTTGTGGATTATCACCAATGTTTACTTGTCCGATCACTTGATCAGGTGTAACTTCTATTCTAACTGATTGGTTACCTATTTGATCGTAAACAATATAAGATCCTGTATCTGTGAGGGATGCAGGAACTGGATCAGATATTTCTCCATTAGGTAATGTATATCTAATTTTTAAAGTTGGTGGTTTCAGTTTTGTAGTTTTTTGATCTGCTTCAATTAATAGTTTAGCTAAATCCATCTCATCTTTTTCTCGCTCTCGTTCAAGAGCTATAGCCATTGGTATCACTTGCTGTCCTGCTTGACCTAGCACATCTAAAAAACCTGTAATACCTGGTTGCATTGTTTTACCACTTGCAAGTCCTGCTGCTAATTGTAAAAGCAATAACCTTCCTGATTTATCGTATCCTTGTTTGCCCATTACACCACGTGCTGCTTCTAATGCATTATTTAAAACAGTCATTTTACCTTGTTTTCTAGCTTCAGCTTCAATATNTGAAAATACCTGCTCTGATTTTCCAATAGTTTTTTTTTGATTGTGAACAGCCATTTGTGTGTCCTTTTTATTTTCGTTTTCATCAGTATTTTCAATGATAGGTTTTTGAGGTTGTAAGTCTGGTGTTTTGTTTTCTAATTTTTCAGGGCCCGTTTCAACATCATCCTCTTTAATTTTTACTTTTGATTTTTCTACAATGTCATTTGTTAATCTTTGATTTTCTGGTGGTATGTAATCTAGTATTCTGCCAAACGTAGGCTTTTGTCCAGTTTGAGATTTTTCCGCTTCGTTTTTTGCTCTTGCTTTTAATCCTTCTCTTCTTGCAAAATCGAAATCTAAATCACCAGCAGGAACATTTTCTGCTATAAACTTCTTTGTTGATTCTGGTAATAAACCATAAATGCCAGTAGTTGCCATGAGTCCAGCTACGTAAGGATTTTTTGGAATCATAGGGCTCATTATAGTTCTTACAGGCTTGTTTTTTAATTGATTAAATACAGAAATTCCTGATTGTTTTAATCCCTCTAATGTAAATGGCGATTTAGGTATTTCCATTTGACCTCCTAATTTCTAGGTGCAAACGCTGAATAAGCTCCAATACCAGTTGCCACAGCTTGACCAAAAGGCGAAGTTGTNGGAGCNAAACCCTGTTGCACGTTTGATTGAGTAGATGGAACACCTCTTTGAATATCTGATAAAAAAGATAATCTTTGAAACGGATCTGTAATTTCTTGAATTCTTGATTGTCGCTCGGCTTCCATTCTAGCTTGTTCCAAACTTCTTTGTAAGCCTCCTGTAGAAGCTAGATTTTGTAAATCTTGTTGTTGTTGAGTTTGTCTGGCTTGTGCTGCAGCTAAATTTGTTTGTGCCTGAAGTTGTTGCCCTGATTGAAAAGCTCCTAAAGCTCCTCTAAACGCTTGTTCTTGAGCTTGACCTATTTGTCCAAATCTAGCTCTTTCTAACTCTCCAATAGCAATACCCTCTCTACCTCCACCGAAGCTACCGCCTCTGACTGCGTTTGCAGCTAATTCATTTCTTCTTATATCAGCTTGACGATTTATTTCATCTGTAATGAAAGACTGATATGGATTTAAAAAATCTTGAAATCTTTGGGATGTAGGATCAACAAGTTGTGCAGCGTCTTCTGCTGCTTGTATAGATGGTAGACCTAAACCTGTTTGTTGTGCTTGAGTCACTGCCATTTGTTCACCAGCAGACATAGGAGCAACTTGAAATGCAGGTAAAGCTAAAGGATCAGCAACAGCTTTAGCAGCCTCATCCATTAATCCTAGTCTTCTAGCTTCTATTTCAGGAGCCTCTCTTATTGTTTGAACGTTTGTAGTGTTTGCGGGTGTTCCGCTTCCACCACCTCCTCCACCTGATGACATTAGTGTAATCCTCCTATAAATTTATCCATTTGTACATGAGTAAAATCATAACCTAATGGTTTAAGCATTTTACTCCAACCAGGTCTTCCATAAATTTCGATCTTTCTACAATCGCAATTTTCAAAAGCCCAGTCTTCAAAGTCTTTTATCTTATCTACCCATAAAGGTAAATCATGTCCTGTAGCTATTCTAACAAGACCTATGTTATAATTTTTTTGTTTCACTATCTGAGTAATACAAACACCATAAACATTATCTTTTTTGTCTACAATAACCCAAAGTTGTTCTATACCTTTGATACAATTTTGTTTTACATCTTCATGATCTCTAAAATTTTGATTTCTATCTAAAGCAGATTGCACATGTCCTTTCACTAATGGCCATATTTTTTCTATTTCATTTGCTTTAAATTGTATTAATTCCATTTAATCTGCCATCTTTTCTAGCTCAGCCATTTGTTTATAAAAAAATTGAGCTCCTAATTTTCTTTGTTCTTTTTTCGATTTACCCCCCATTGCTTTACCAGCTCCTAATACAGATTTTGCTTTTGTAACAAATTCTCCATCTGCTAATTGTGCTAGCATTGTATCTTTGTTACCTGAGCCTTTGCCTGTTTCATCAGTCACCATTTTACCTGATGTTCTTTTGTAATTACTTTCATCATTTTCATCTCTTTTTAATTTAGAGGGTAATACATCAACTATGTCTCCCTTATTAAATTGATTACTTGCAGGTTCATTTGATGCTCTAGATCTAAATGTGTCCATTAATTCTTGTACTTGTGCGGGTGCATCTTCAGCTTCAGGAATTCTTATATCAGAATCTTCCAATAAACTTGTTATGCCACGACCAGTGCTTATTAAAGTTTCTTCGTCTGTCATTTGACCTGATGCCATTCTTTGTAATAAATCTTTAGCACGTTGTACGTCAGTTACTGTCACTACGTCTTTATCTCTTGTCATAGTAGCAAGCTCAACGGCTGTTTTATCCGGATCTTCTTTAAATTTTATTATTAGTTCTGTTGGACTCATATCTGGCATTATTCTAGACATTGGTATTGTTTTAGGTTTTCGACCCATCATACTACGCATAGCTTTAGCAGGTGTTTTATCTCTAGTAAAACTTTCATCAAATCTTTCTCTTAAATAACCAACGATTCCTGGTCCGTCAGCCATTGATTGTTGTTGCATGTCGAATTGTAACATCTCATCATCCGGACTCATTACTTCACCACCTTCTTGCATACCAGAATAAGGTGAGCCCTCTGGATATTTACTATAATCTATTTCTTTACCACTGAATGGTTGAAACATTGAAGGGTCTGCTGCATAAAATCTATTGTAGCCAGGATACTTAGGATCTGGTGCTGGTTTAGGGTCAAACGCGCCTCCAGCAAATAATGCACCTCCTAGACCTGCTGCTCCAAGTCCAACTCTAAATTTTGATATCTCACCATCTCTCATAAAAGGTTTTTCTATTGCTTGGAAACCTTTTTCTATTCTTTGGCCAATAGTTGGCTTTGGCGTTGGCTTTGGTAAAGGAATTTTTGCTGCATCTTGACTAGCTGAAAATGAAGAGATTCCTGACTCAGCACCTGGTGTAGGAGTTTTCATTCCTCCTAATGCTGCTGCAATTGCAGTATCTCTTACTGTTGATTTTAAAAGATCAGATCCTCGTTTACCTTGTAATGCATTGATACCTCCTGATATCAAAGCGGCCATTAATATTGGTGGCATATTTTTCAGCTCCTGTTATAAATACGTATATTATTGTAATTTACTCAATTTTACCACATTCGTCAATAAACCTTCCTTTGAAGGGATAATTACCATGATGTGCTATCTCACTATCAACTAAAGCATAAATACGTCCCCCTATGTCTCTAAATCGCTTACAGAAGGCAAAATCCTCACCTATTATCTGTCCTGTTTCTTTGATAAACTCTGTATCCCAAAAATTATAAGAGTGCTTCGAATCTCTTTCTGATTCATTATGGTAATGTTGTTGTCTCACTTTAAGTTCAGGGTAATGTTCAATCATTTTGAGTATTGCTTCACGTTTAATTAACATGCAACCAGCAGGTCCCTTTTCTATTTCTATTAGACCATGTTCTTCTACGAAATCGTCAGGGTTAAGTATTTTCATAGGATATGTAAATCCACCCTTATTAACTGGTATGTTGTAATCTTTATACATGCCAAGTGCTTTTTTCCAATTAAACATTTTCATTGGATAAGGTATGAGTGTAACTTGTTTATCTAAATCAATCATTCTAAATATATCTTGCTCATTGAATTGTATGTCGGTGTCAACAAATAACATATGTGTGCAATCAGAATGTAAAAACGCTGCAGTACAAGCGTTTCTTCCAAATGTAACTAATGATCCTTTATGTAAATGTAATGTGATGTGCACTTTTCTTTTATGACACTCGGCTTGTAACAAAAATACAGAACGCATATAGTGTATATCTACCTGACCCATGGTCGGAGATGTAAGATATAATTTAATCGGCTTTTTCGAACTCATCCATATACCTTCCTATATACTGATGCTCACCAACATGCATGATATATTTATCGGCTAATGCAAAAATTTTACCACCTATGTCAGTCCATAGTTTACAAAAACCATAGTCTTCACCCATATATGTTTGAGTTTTTTCGTCATGGACAGTATCAAACAAATTATAATAATTAGGAACTTCTTGATATTCTCCGTTGATTACAGAATTTTGCACAATTTTTTTGTTAGGGTAATTTTGTATTAATTTGTCGAACACGATTCTTTTGATTAAAAGACAACCCGCAGGTGCGTGTGTGATTTCAGCAACGCCATTGTTGACTGTAAAGTTAGTTGAGTCTTTTATTCTTACTGGATAAGTGCACGCTCCTGTTTCTAAGTCCTCTGCATTTTTTATTTTACCCTTTTGCATCCTTTCGTAAAGTTTTGCCCATTGTATACTTTTTAAAGGATAAGGTATGCATATTACATCTTTGTCAGCTTCAATCATTTTATACACTGCATCAGGTCCTATGTTAATGTCTGAATCCAAAAACAAAAGATAATCTGCTTGAGTATCTAAAAAAGAGGCAACTGTTAAATTTCTGCCTTGAGTGACTA
>FUFK010896252.1_pt1 | contig 46998 bp, 70 predicted proteins | sample 1021851 | NCBI WGS metagenome assembly FUFK01 (sample SAMEA51879418, study PRJEB19060) | metagenome
AAGTGTTGAGCTTGCCTAGCTGTCATGGCCCTCTACCCATTCACAACTGTTGGGCTGACTGCTCTGACAGCGGCTGGCACCACACAGTCGATTGAGGTGAAAGCGTCTGAAGTCACGTTCCAAGTGACGGTGACAGACATCAACACCAATGTGGTGGTGCGGTTTGAGGGCAGCTTGGATGGAACGAACTTTTTCAACTTAGACCAATCAAGCGCTGACACTACGATCACCGCAAACGGAACATACGGGTTTGCTNTGAACGGGATGCCTGTGACGCATGTGCGNTTGCGTCTTGTCAGCCTGTCGGGCTCTGGAAATTCCACATCTGTTGCAAGCGTTATTGGAGCGCTGTGACCAATGGCTAGAAATCTGCGTGTTGGCGTTCAACGCGGTTTACGCCAAAGCATTGGCGGTGGCTTAGGTACGGGCGACATTTTTACGTTGTCTCCAGCCTCGTTTGATTTCAGCCGCACCAAAACAAGTGACAGTCGAATCACGTTTACCCGCGCCAGCAGCGGAACTTTTGTTGATGCGGATGGTCTAATCAAATCTGCGGCTACTAATGCACCGCGTTTTGATCATGACTCTGTAACTGGTGAGAGCCTGGGTCTGTTGATTGAAGAGTCTAGAACAAACCTAGTTACGAGGAGCGAGGAGCTAGATCAGTGGGTTATTGGTAGTAATTCAACTGTTACTGCTAATGCTGCTACAGCTCCTGATGGCACTAATACTGCTGATCGAGTAGAATTTTCCTCACAAAGCGGTACATTCATCTCTAGCAATACGTTTATACAATCTGGGACAACTTACACTGCGTCTGTGTATGTTAAAGCGGTAACACCTGGAACTAATGATAAATTTACTTTAAGTTTTGGCGGGCAAAATGCAAATAATGCGACTTCCCAGCTTACTGCAACTGGTGAGTGGCAGCGTTTTACTGCAACAAAGACACCTACTTTATCAGGCGGTGACAAACCTTTTATCATAAACAACGAAGGTGATGGATTTGGAAGTGACATTTATGTTTGGGGCGCTCAAGTAGAAGAAGCGTCATCTGCTACTTCTTACATTCCCACAACATCTTCACAGGTTACCCGTGCGGCTGACATTGTTGAAATCACTGGCACTAACTTCAGTAGTTTTTACAACACAAACGAAGGTACTTTTTTCCTAGAAAACGCTTATACAAGTTTAGTTAGCAATCCATTTCTTCTTGATTGCAGCGATGGTACTTCAAACAATAGACACAGCTTAATTTATATTTTACAAGCCAATCCTTTAGCGCTTAGGGGTAGGACAAGAGTATCGGGTTCTAATCAAAACCAGCTTCAAGTTGCGATTCCAGCAGCCGAAGTGTTTGCAAAAACAACTTACTCATACAAAGAAAATGATTTTGCTATGTCGTTGGATGGCTCTAGTGCAGTAACTGATACCAATGGAGTAATTCCAACAATCAACAGAGTTACTATTGGTGCTGCCTTTTCTAACTCTTCTACCTATAGCGGACACATTAAACGGATGGCATACTTCCCAACGCGTCTTGCTGACGCCACCCTGCAGTCAATCACTTCCTAGCTATGACACAAGAAATTATTGAAACTCCAGCACCCGGACCGTATTTTCGTTTTGCTGACGAGGCTGCCTGGGTCACCGCCGCAAAGGCCGCTGGTTTCTATTTCACTGATCCTGAGACTGAGACTGAAGTGCTGCAGGCTTACACCGCAGACCGTGCCATTGATGTGATCGGAACGCTCTACAACGATGACGGTGTCTATGGCGAAGAGGGTGAGGAGGTAACAGCCCCAACACCCATAGAAGGGTGGCATGTCAATTACCTAGGCGACCTGCCTGATGGCTGGGATGCTTACGAGGTAACTCCTGAGCAGCCAAAACGAATGTGGGCCGGGGCATAAAGATGTCTGCCAAAATAGTAAAAAGTAGGATTTAAACCGTGGTCTACAGCGCAAACATCCCACCGACTGGCGCTGTAGTCAGCGAGTCCCCTTTCGTCAGGGATCTAGACGTCATCGCAATGATGGCGGACTGGAAAGTGATGGCCTCCGTCACCCGAGGCACTAACTTCATCCGAGATTGCAGTGAAGAGTACCTACCCAAAGAACCCCGCGAAGATGAAGACGCCTACGAGACCCGAGTCGACCGCTCTGTTTTATCCCCCTACACAAGCCGATTGATTGAAACCGCAGCTGGCGCAATGCTGCGTAAACCAATCCAAATTGAGGGGGATCCGTATTGGCTGGAGCTGAGCGAGAATATAGATGGAATTGGTTCGAACATCAATGAGTACGCGCGTCGGGCTTTGGTTAGTAGCCTTACTTACGGCCATAGTCTCATCCTGGTTGATTATCCCGCCGCTAGTGGTGCTAAGAACCTTAGAGAGGAGCGTGCAGAGGGTCGACGCCCCTACTTCTGCCACGTTGAAGCGCCTCAAATCTGGGGTTGGCGGCAAGCTGACTACACCCAACCCGGAAGTCCCATTACCCAAATCCGCATCCACGAGTACACCACTCGTCCGCTGAACGAATTCGGCGAAGAGCAGGTCGAACAGATGCGGGTCATTTACCCCGGACGCTATGACCTGTACACGTTGGGAGAGGATGTCGTCGAGTTTTCTCAGTCCGGTGGATTCAGCCTGGACGAAATTCCGGTTGTGCCCATTTACAGCAACCGAAGGGGCATGTTGCGCTCTCAACCACCCCTGCTCGACATCGCAAACCTCAACATCACACACTATCAACGACAAGCAGATCTAATCCACGCACTCCACGTCGCAGCAATGCCCACCCTCGTCCTCGAAGGCTGGGACGACACCAGTGGCACAGCAACGATGAACGTGAACTACGCGATTGCCATGCAACCGGGCAACAAGGCGTATTACGTGCAGTCAGATGCCACTAGTTTTGACGCTCAGATGTCTGAACTCCAGTCGCTGGAAGCCCAGATGTCAACGTTGGGCGTTACTAAACTCTTCGGTCAGAAGTTTGTTGCTGAGTCTGCCGAAGCTAAGCGCATTGACCAAGCCCAGAGCAACTCTGTATTGGCCATCATCAGTCAAGAACTAGAGAGCGCCCTCAACCAAGCCTTTGCAATGGCTGGAAAGTACGTCGGAATCGAACCACCCACCGTAACCGTGGACCGCGACTTCGACTACTACCGCTTGATTGGTCAAGACGTTGCAGTGCTCTCTGCTCTGAACGAAGGTGGCAAGCTAAGCGACGAAATGCTGCTTGAGATCCTGCGCCGCGGCGAAATCCTGCCCGACAATGTAGTAATCGATGACGAATTGAAGCGTATTGAAGAGGCAAAACAAGCCGAACCTGCTCCTGGTGTAGTACAACTAGGTCCTCCACAAAATAATGATGTAGTTGAAGAGAATTCCGTAGACTGATACTGGTTAATTACTTAACAACGTGTCTGAAGAACAGCAAGCGCAACCTCCTGTGGAGACAGCCGCTGCTCAGCCTGTGGCTGTACCTGATGACCTCCGTCAACAACTTGAGGCACTCAAGGCAAAAAACTCCGAACTCATCAACGAGCGTCGGAAGGACAAAGAGAACCGTGAAAAGCTGCAAGAGCAGCTGAATGCGGTCCAGGCAGCGCAAAAAGAAGCCCAGAATGCAAAGCTGGCCGAATCAGGCGAGTACAAAACGCTCTGGGAAGACGCGCAAACCACAATCTCTTCTTTAAAGCAGTCTCTTGCCGAAAAAGAAGCAGAGGTGGAGCAGGTGAAACAAGGTTTCTCGAAAGAGCAACTAAAAGCAGCTGCTATTTCTCAACTGTCGAACGCGGGTGCTTTAGCACCAGACCAGCTGTATCGTCTAGTTGAGGACAATCTGCGTTCTAAAGACGGACAGCCTGTGGCTGTTATCGGAGGCGTGGAAACTCCGGTGGCCGAGTATGTGGCCAACCTAAAAAATCCCGGCAGTGGCTACGAGCATCATTTTGCGGCCACAAATACTGCCGGAATGGGTGTTGCGGGTAGTGCCCGTAGTGCCGCTCTCCCAGGTCAGTCCAACCCGTGGTTGAAAGACAGTTTTAACATCACCGAGCAAATGATTCTTCTTTCGAAGGATCCAGATAGGGCTCGTTTGCTTAAAGCTGAGGCTGGCCGTCAGTCCTTGTAGGACACCCCGCAAACCCTCTTTTAGGCCCAAAAAATGGCTGCTATTTCCGAAAACTATTCCGGCGGAAGTTTTCTGTCGGATCTGGTAACTCGTCCCGAGTTTCTCCAGTACACCAGCGAAGGCATCTTCGAGCAATCGAAGTGGATCCAAAGCGGCGTCGTTCAGCGCAACGCTGCTCTTGACGCTCGTGCCGGTGGTACTCGTGTTCGCGTGCCGTTCCACGATCCCATCAACCCGACTGAGGAACAGATCCTTAGCAACGCCACCTGGGGCACCGGTGGCGCTGGCTACCTGACTCCTCAGGGCACCTCTGCCGACGAGCAGATCATGACCCTGCTGCACCGTGGCTTCAGCTACGCCGCAGACGATCTCAGCAAGCTCGGATCCGGAGCTGACCCTCTCGCTCACGTCCGCAACCAGCTGACTGCAGCGATCAACAAGCTCAAGACCGCAACCCTGAAGGCTCAACTGCTGGGTCTGTTCGGTGGCATCACCGCTGCTGGCGTCCTTGGCGCTAACCAGCACGATGCTTCCGTCTCTGGCACCACCGCTGCTGAAGCCAACTACATCTCCGTTGGCAACGTTCTTGAAGCCAAGAACAAGCTGGGCGAGCGTGGCGAAGAGATCGACACCATCGCAATGCACTCCGCCGTTGCTTACTACCTGCAACAGATCGGAATGCTGACCTTCAGCACCTCCGCACTGTCCGCTTCCGGCGCAGTGACCTGGGGTGGCGGCGGTGTTGGCATCGGCGATCCTCAAGTCGCAACCTTCGCAGGTATGCGTGTTGTGATCGACGACCAGCTGACCTACCTGACCGGTGGCACGGCGACCCATGTGGTCAAGTACCCCGTGTACATGTTCAAGTCAGGCGTCGTGTCCGAAGGCATCCAGCAGGATCTGCGTCTCGCCGCTGACCGCAACATCCTGTCCATGCAGGACGTGCTCGCCGTTGACTACCACTACGGCTACCACATCACCGGCACCAAGTGGGCCGCCTCTGGCGACAACCCCACCAACGCCGCAACCTCTGGCAACCTGGCCAACACCAGCAGCTGGAACCTGGTCTTCGCGACCACCAAGATGGTGCCCATCGTGCGCCTCCTGGTCAACACCCCCTTCGACACCTCCGCTTATTCCTGATAAGCTTTGGTTACGAGAAGGTCCGGCCCCCGAAAGGGGGCTTTTTTATTGGCTTCAGACCAAACCAAGGCGAAGAGCTTCCTGCCGGTCAAAGACCTCTTCTGCGCGAGTCGTCATCTTGTACGACCGAAGGCAGTGCTGATTGACCAGCGCGTAAGAGATTTTCAACTCCTCCGCAATCGCTGGAACAGACAGACCCTTTGCCCGAAGTGCAACGACCTCTTTACTAACGTCAGCCCACTTCCGGGGCTTTTCTTTCTTGGCAGCCGGTTTTTTGATGCCGCAAGCAGCACTCGCTGGCTTCTTTACGCTGCAAGCATCCGAATCAGATTTTTGAACTGGCATGGAATTGGTGCGACTGTTCATTCTGAAGAATAATGCCAAGAGTTTTATTGACATACCTAAGAACGAACTTGGGGAACACCAAGCACAAATTGAATTATCTGGCGGGACTGTCTACCACGCGTGCGTGCTACCGAAACCTGTAAAGAAGCCCAGAGCTAGACTCAGAAAAAGGTTGTACTAGACCGTGGCTGCAACAATCGACGCCACTCTTAAAGGCGCTTCGGCTAACAGCTATGTGACGCTGGCGGAAGCTGACGCCTACTTCGAGACTGTTCCCGACGATTCCGACTGGTCAAACAAGACCGACGACAAAAAGAACCGTTATCTAATCTCAGCCACTCGTTACCTAGACGGTCTCGGGTATTTCGGTACGCGATGCAGTACCACTCAAGCTCTGAGCTGGCCTCGTAAAGACTACACAGTCGACACGGTCGAGATCAAATGCACGTTTGTGCCAGACGAAATCAAAATCGCAACGTTTGAGCTGGCACGAGCACTAGCTAACAACACAAACGCATTAGTCGGCAGCAAGGGAACTGATGGCGTCCCGCAAGAGGTGAAGCTGGGCGACCTCGAAGTGAAGTACAACGCAGCAACACAAGCATCGACGCTGGTCAACAACATTTTTGATGTCTTCCCGTGGCTGTCTGCCCTGCTGAGTCCGTACTGCCGGGCCAGCGGGTCAAACGGCACTATCAAACTGGAGCGCTAGTCGAATGGCTCTAATTGACGACGTTTTCGGCGGCATCCCAAAATCAATCTTGGCCAACTGGGGCCGGGACATCACCTACGTCAAAACGACAACTCCTCGCACATACGACCCAACGACCGGTGCAGTTACAGGGGCCGACACAACTGTGACTGTGAAAGCCCTGATCACATCTATAGATACAACGGAGTCTAAAGGTCTCTACCAGACGACAGACATTAAGGTTGTCTTCGGTGCCGACGAGCTTGGAACGTACTACCCAACGCAGGCAGATCGCATCCAGTACAGCCAAGCAGGCGAAACCCGCGAAGCCAAGATTCTGGAAGTGGTGACGCAGAGAGGCGACAACCCAATCCTGCACACCATCATCGCGAGGCCGCAGTAATGGCAGCAAAAAAGTTTAAAGATTTAGTCCCCGACGTTTCTGAAAGCGTCAAAAAGGGCCTACGTCAGGCCTCCGTAAAAATCATGAACGGCCTAGTAAAAAGCGGCCCCGCTTACTCAGGTGAGTTTTCCTCCGCCTGGTATGCCCTTCCGCCAGGTCAGTCCCCAGGCGGAAATCGCTCCAGCGGCAAAGAGTACAGCTACGACCTAAGAAACGTCCCTAAATCCAAGTTTAAAAAACTAAAACCCGGTGCGTATTACGAAATTGTCAACGGCATGGATTATGCACCTCAAGCCCTTGACTTAGAGGAAGGGAGGTTTCGAAGCCAGAGAGACGATAACGGCGACATTATCCCTCCAATCAAACCAAACCCAGTTGTAGATGGAGGTAGACGAACCGGCTATTTGAGGGGTCAAGTCACGGAAGCTAAAGGAGGCGAAGCAATCAGCACAGCACAACAAGACTGGTACAACAACTACATCAGAGGCGGCGGCATGGAACGTGACCTAGGCCAGGGCGTTAAACTTGGTTTTAGAGATGGGCCACTCGGCACTAAGAAAGGATTCGGCTGATGGATTATCAAAAAATCCGAGCAGCAGTCGAACAACCGTTACTTACGGCGTTCAACAATTTAACACCAGCAGTTCCGGTGTTTTTTGACAACATCACTGCTGCACCAAAAAACTCGACGACCGAGTACGTTCGTGTAAATGTGACTTTTGGTATTACAAATGAACCTTCATTGACAAGTTCCTTCGACAACGCCCGTGGGGCAGTCATTATTCGCATTTTTACAGAGAAGGGCAAAGGCCCTGCTCGAAATCAAACCCTTATGACAACGGCTGTGAGCGTTCTAGAAACACTAAACAGCACTGCAAAAACTGATAGCGGCGTGTTTTTTCGTGTAGGCGAAATCGACGGACCCTCTTTTTCATCTACAGAAGACTCGCCTCTATTTATGGGTCAAATTGAAACCAGCTATCGAGCCACAGTTTTACCGTAAAAAGAAAGCGGCTATCCTATAAAAAGCCGGGCAGTGCCCGCAGAAAACCTCATTCTTCGGTGCTTTCATGGCCGCTACCGTTCTGTCCGGCACTTCAGGTGCCCTCTACTACAAACCTGCTGGCACCTTGGGCCAGTTCGCAACCGCTGATGTCGACACAACCGGTGATGACATTACCGTCGCTCCGTATCTGAACTTTAAGGTCGGCGATCCTGTCTCGTTCAGCGTTGTAAACACCACCACCGGCGCTTCAGGCTCTGGCACCCTTCCTGCTGGCATTACCGCAGGAACCGTGTACTACGTCATTGCATACACCGCCTCAACCGGTGTTCTGCAAGTTTCTGCGACTGACGGTGGCTCTGCCCTCGACATTACCGACACTGGAACGGTCTCTTCTCCGAACAAGTTCCAAGTCGAATACGACGCTTTCACCTCAGTGTCACAGGTGCGTGAATGGTCCTTCGAGATCACTCGCGACGAAATCGATGTGACCACGATCGGCAACACCCCTGGTCAGTACGTCCCGTTCAAAACCTTCATTGCAGGTTTCGCGGATGGTTCAGGCAGCGCCACTGTTTACTTCACCGACACCGACGACTCTCTGGGCAACCGGATGGTGGAAGACGTGATCCAGCGTGTTCAGACCGGTGCCAAGTTCAAGCTGTACACCGATCAGGTGTTCACCAGTGGTTCGGTCGACAACACCAAGTCTCGTTCAATCGAGTTCGACGCGAACTTGACCTCTGCCAACCTGTCCATCAATCCTGATGACGCACAGTCGGTGGAGATTAACTTCCGCCCAACCACCACCCCTACCTTCGACTTCTCCAAGTCCTGATAAGGTACAGCACACAAAAAACGCTTACCCCGGTTACCCGCCGGGGTTTTTTATTTTTTGTGGCTACATTAGTGCCATACAACAACAGATCTAATGCCCGCCTCAAACCTGCGTGCAATCGACAAGCTTCGTAAAGCAGCCAACCTGGAGCCTGTTAAAAAGAAAGTCGAGCTTTCAGATGGTTCAATCTTTGAGATGTTCGTGACTCCATTGACTATGGCTGAACGCGAGCGTGCTCAAAAATTGGCAAAGTCGGAGGATGCCAACGCATTTGCTCTCCAGCTTCTCATCAGCAAAGCCCAAGATGAGAACGGTAACAAATTGTTCAGCGCTGGTGAAATCGATGTTCTCAAGCACGAAGTCAAGGACAAAGACCTTCAGTCTTTGATGCTTGGCGTGCTCACGGAAGAAGAGTCGGAGGATCTTGACCCAAAATCCTGAGCGCTCAGCTTCGTAAAGACACCTGGCTCATGCTTAAGTTTGGCGTTGCCAAAGAACTGGGCATGAGCGTGTCTCAAGTTTCTGCAACGATGACTCCAGAAGAGCTCATTGGCTGGAGCGCCTACTTTCATATTTTGAACGAGGACCAAGAAAAGGCAATGGAGAAGGCAAGGCGCCGTCGCTAAAGTAGAAAAACAGACGTAAGCAGCTCGTGGCAAGCTATCAGGCTAAAATCGACCTGCTTGTCGCTGGAACAGATCGCCTAAAGAAACTTGAAAAGCAGTTAAACGATTTTGAAAACCGAATTAACCGCATTAACAAAGAAAAACTTAGTGTAGCCAATACAGACGCAATTAAAGAAGCAGTAGATGGCGCAAAACAATTTGTAGATGAAGCTAGCAACGCCACAAAAGCTACGCGTAGACAGTTACTCCAACAAATTAAACTCAACGCTGCTGTTAGGTTGTATGGAAGAAGGCTCAAAGAAGCTACTAATATCGGTGTTGGAAGAGCCGAAGACAGAAAGGCATTAGATGAACTTCAAGCTGCTTTTGATGTTTTTAAAGGTGCAGGAGATGTAGAAGGTGTTCAGGCTATCGCTACAGAAGTGGGACGTATAGTCGAAGCGAACCGAAAAATTGCAAACCAAGAAGCTCAAATAAATAAAAACAAGTCTGAAATAGCTAGAAGGCAAAAAGAGATAAATGCATTTGCTGAACAAGGACTAAGCGTATCAAAAGCACGCAAAAAACTTACTAGAGCGGAAAACCTTGCTAGTACTGCACGATTAACGGACGCTAAAGAAGCTCTCGCCAGTTTGGACAGAGAGATCAGACTTTTAAGAGATAAAAGTAAAGAACTTAAGGAACAGCAAACCCTTGCCAGCAAACAAAAAGGCTCCGCAATCATCGGTGGAGCGTTCCCATTACTGTTCGGCCAAGGCCCAGGAGCTGCAGTCGGTGGCGCGATTGGTGGCGCCCTTGGCGAAAAGTCGGGAATCGGTGGCTTCGCCGGCTCCTTGGCTGGCACCGCTATTGGAGATTTTCTTGATACAGCTGTTGTTCGGGCAGCAGAGCTTGCGGCGGCTCTGTCGCTTTCAACCTCCAATATGCAGGGCTTGCGGGACGCAGGTCTTGAGGTGACTAGTACTTTAGAAAACCAAGTCAACGCCCTCACTCGTGTTGGTCGAGGCCAAGAAGGACAGCAACTAGCTATTCAGGAAGCCGGTAAGCAGACCGGTGACCTTGAAGGAAAGCTAGGCCAGTTGGTTTCAGGAAGTCTTTCAGAACTGCAGAAGGCCTGGAATGGCGTTCTTAACTCTGTTAGTACTCTTGTCGGTGTACTTGCTTCCCCGTTCATAAATGTATTAACAGCAGCCTTGAGAGCGGTGCAAGCTTTGGCTGTAGGTTTTAATGCAATCTTGTCCGTAGTTGCACAGGTCGGAAGAATAGGGGGTTTCGGGGATGCCTTGACGGAGCAAGCAATTAAAACTTCGGAAGAGTACCAAAAACGTCAAGTTGAGTTGGAAAAGGAAGGGAGAGCCCTCCGTCGCAATCTAGATATTAAAGTTTTCTCTAACAGTATTTTGGCCCGAAGCATCGGTTTAAACGCCGAGCAAACTAAAGCTTTAAACAGCCAAGAAAAAGTTTTAAATAGTATTTTAAAAACGGAGCAAGAGGTTGCAGAGGCACGCGAACGATTGGGGCAGGGCCGGACCCCAGAAGAAAGACAAAGGATTGAAGCCAACATTCTGGCAATTCAGCAAAAAGGCATACAGGAGCGCACCAAACTCGAACTGGAGGCTTTTAAGCAGATTGCAGACAAGAGGCTCCAACAGAATATCTCAGTACGGAAGTTCAACGAAGATACTGAGCGGCAAAGAGAACGTATCGCGACCTCTGTAGAGCGGAAAATTTTCGATCTCAAACTAAAAAATCAAAGAGCTTTAGAAGACCTGGAACTAAAGCGGGCCAAAGCTGAGCTCGATTTTGAAAAGCAGATTACTAAATTTAACCAGGAGCGCCGGGCATCTGCCCAAGAGATACAGTCGATTTTCCGAAGCTTAAGTGCTTCAATTTCTACTGACCCCCAAGCCAGCATCGGCGCTCAAATTCAAGATGCTTCCGAAAAGTATCAACTAGCTGTACAGACAGCTCAAGAAAACCGCGCACTCTCAGAAAAAGAAATCTCTTTGAGGATGCAGGAAACTGCAGTACGCATCGAGAGACTCAAGTTAGACAACGCCAGGGCAATCGCCAAATTTAACCAAGACACAGCAGCAAAAGTAGAGGCCCTACGCGCCCGAGTTCTTGAAAAACGCCGTGCTATTGCGGTATTCGAGTCAGGTGTTATTGCTTTCCAAGCTCAAACTGTACTACTAGCGAAAAAGGCTCAGTTAGAAAGCGCTTTAGCGGGTGAAAAGAAAAAACAGGCTTCTGGCGGTCAATTAGGAGAATTTGCTGGTATTCAGGTAGAGGCTCTAGAAGCGCAAATCGAAGCTTTGGATGAGGCCGTAAAATCTTTCCAGAAGAATTTCAAAACCTTCGAAGGGAGTATTCCAAAACCTACCGAAGTTGAAAGTATTCAGGGAGTTGGTACGGTTGAAGCCCAGGACATTTCTGCTCAGCAGACTGCAACTGAAGGGTTTATTAGCAGCCTTAAAACCAAGATTGCTCTACTTCAGCAAGAAGGCCAGATCACTGAGGCGACAAAAAATCTAATCACCAATTACAGCTCCATAGTCGACGGGTTTACTTCAAAAATAGGGGAATCAAACAACTCACTTACAAGACAGCAACGGCTTATTGAACTCACTCGTGAGCAACTAAACGAAGGTGTATCACCAGAGCTTGCTGAAACCCTAGCTCAAATGGCGCTCGATGGGGAAGAGGCGGCAGCCGCAATAGACATGATTTTGGATGCGGTTAATCCGCTAATTGAAAAGAACCCAGAAATGAAGGAATTCGCTGACGAGCTTCAAAGAATAAAAGAGGGTATCCCCAAGTCGGTATCAAGCAATCAGCAAGGGGTTAAAAATGTAGATGCAATGAAAAAATCTATCGAACTCGATAGCTACATAGCACGCCTAAAAGACGATATTAACGACGTAAATAAAATGATTATTAGCCTGTCGGACACAGTAATTAGCGAAATGTCTAACGCCATGTCTTCAGCGATAACAGGCGTAATCACTGGAACGACAACCGTTGAAGAGGCCATGAGCACGATGTTCGCCAACATCGGCAAAGCGTTCATCGACATGGCAACCCAAATGATCGCCAAAGGCCTAGTCATGAAAGCCTTAGGAATTTTTACGAGTGGCAGTAGTACCCCGACAATCGGAACGGATACGAATTACTTTAACCAAGATTTTAATCCGATGTCTTTTTTTGGTGGTCGTTCAACAGGCGGTCCAACCAGACCTAATGGAACTTACCTTGTTGGCGAACAAGGCCCTGAGTTGCTCACCTTGGGCAACCAATCTGGCTTCGTACACAGCAACACATCCGAAGCAATGGACCGTTACCGCGCTGGCGGATCAGGTGGCGGCGGCGGCGGATCCCTCAACGTCAACTACAACGTGACCTCGATCAACGGAATGAACTTCGTCACCGAAGAACAATTCCGAGCTGGAATGAGCAGAGCCGCCAAGGATGGCGCAAAAATGGGTGAGGCTGGTACGTTCAAGTCAATGAGGAATTCGCGCTCTAGCCGTGCGAGGGTTGGATTATGAGCACACTCGTCGGCATCACAACTTTCATTGTTGTGCGGAATGCAAATAACCGTGTTATGCACCGCTTTCAAAACAGCCAACCAGGAACGACTATCTCAAAAAGGGATACAAACCCAAACGCCAAGGTTCTTGTACCAGCTATTGACTACAGCTACAAGTACCTGTCCTTTATTTACCAAGGGGCTGCAAAAAACAGAACGGGCGACAACATGGAGGCCCAGCTGGTTTTGGCAAACAACAGAATCAGCATGGACCATGCCTACGAAGCCGTTACCACCCGCTGGAACGTACAGGCAACGACTTGCATCATGGACCCTAAAACTTTCACAGTAAAACGCGAACTCACATCAGAACATTGGATCGCCGCAAGCATGGTTTACGACCCAGAAATTATCGAAATTACGTTGAGCAGCAGCATTGACGCAGTCGGCGTATCAGCACCCCACGCAGTTTTAACTACCGAGCAGGTTGGAGCGTTACCTGTAAGCGCCCAAATCCAGAACGTTTGAACCCTTACAAGCTGATCGGAATGAAGTACCGACTGGGCAGCGACCCAGTAAAGCACGGAACTGCCGATTGCCTGTCTTTAGCACGAACAGTCCTGGCGCACTACGGTATCGAGAGCACGGAGCCAACACGCGATTGGTACAGAAGGTTACGCCGCAAGGACTACTCAGTCTTTCGCGAAGAGCTGGAGCGTTGGGGCACTAGAGTCGAGAAACCTACAATAGGAACAGTTGCGCTATGCCGAGCTGATGAAGGTTATGGCATGGCAGTTTATTTTGAAGAGGGATGTCTGAGCTTCGTCGGGTCGGCGGTGACATGGTCCCCTACAGAAAACCTGCCGGTCGTCGCGTTCTACTCCAGTACGAAGTAGACCTCTGCAATGCTGTAGGCATAAGCAAAGAAGAATATTGGTATTTTGTAGACCAAGCTGAGGCATACAACGGTAAAAGAAGCGCCGAATACGAGCACATACCAGATATTCAAATGTCTGGTATTGATCCTGTTACCCTAATTGCAATTCAACTTGTTATAGGCATTGCTTTAACCGCAATCAGTGTTCTACTTGCGCCAAAACCTAAAGCACAAGATCAAAAACAACTAGCACTTAAAACCGACGACTCTACAGGCCGCTCAAGGTTTACTCCCCAGACCAGCTTTGGTTCGCTCCAAGAACTGGCAACGATTGGATCGACAATCCCACTGGTGTTCAGCCGCCAAGGTGTTCGAGTCAATTCAACACTGCTGTGGTCACAACTTCTTAGCCGCAAAGCTTACCAAGAGCTTCGAGCAATCATGCTTTTTAGCCACGGGCGGCTCGAAACTGAACCAGATTTCGAAGGATTTGCAATCGGCGACACCCTACTTAAGGACTACCCCAACGGCAAATTTGCCCTGTATTTTGCAGACGGCTTCAAAAACAACAACCGCATTAAAGAAACCGCCCCCTTTCGTTATCCGAATGGGACGATGGATAACCATAACATCGCACCAGATGGCGATGTTTTCTCAATCAAATGGCACGAGAAGGTCGGAAAACCAGAGTGGGAAAAGTACTTCTCTGGAGCGCGTACCCCATCGTCGCAAACAGAATTTGGCGTTTACTCCCCGTTTCCCAACGGAATGAGATATAAAATCAACTATGAGCTTGTTCTTGTTCAACGTTCTCTTAGCAAAGAGCCTAAAGAAGCAGCACTAGATAAAAAAGCAAAGGTAGGAGCAAATTTTCCCGTTTACGCCGCACTTATCTCAAGGAACAACAACAACAGGACATTTAAATACCAAATCGCGGGAAATAATGTAGATGACGACGCCTACGGCACTTGGGGCACTGAAGATGTGAGGCAGTCCATTGATCGCCGTCGAATTGACATCGACGAGGCATTATCTGTAGGGGAGCAGTACACGATTGGTGCGTGTTTGGCTAAATGCACTAGCGGCCCTGATCGTCTATGGGAACCAAAAACCAATAAAACTTATGAATTTAAAGTTTCAGAGTATTTCGACGGAGACAGCTTAGATGCTGCCATGCGGACTGTCGAAACCGAAGGAATCGCAGACACAAATTATCCATACGAAAAACCAACACTTTTACGTGCTTCAGTTGGAGCGGTAACTAACAATAGAGCCTGCGATGCAACTGAAATCGGCTTGAAGTCTATCGTTTGGCGCAAAATCAATGGTTTCCCCAATGTAAATACAGAACCAAGTTCTAAAACTATCGAAAAATTTGAGAAAGAGAGCGGCAACATTAGTTTGGGCGGCATGAGTAAGTATGTCACCAGACTCAGTTTTTTCATTTTGCAGGCTCGACTAATTGGCGAGGATAAATGGGTATCGATTAGTGATGACAAGGTTTTCTGCGTTCGTGGCCAATCTCCTAGAGAACAGTACAACTACATCCGCGTTTACCCGCCTGGCCGCGATCAATACGAATACCGCTTTGTCCCTGCCGGCGGGAACTATGTATTAAAGTATTATACTAGAATACTGCTAATGGACGGAACGAGTACCGACCAATTTTCCCACAAAGGTTATCGAGTCTTTTACAGCGGTAAAAAACTAACGCTTTCAAATGTCTACACAGAAAATCCAGAGTGGTTTAGAGGTAAACCACCTGAAGTTAAACCAGGTCAAGTTACTGATATATCACCAACGTCATACCACACACCACCTAGTGAATACCGGTGGGTAGCCAAAGAAACTCGATATGATACATCTAAATACCTTTACACCGAGAGGCTAGACGATAACGGTAAAGTCAACAATGTTGAAAAGATCTGGGATGGTAACCTTGTAAAAGACAGCAAAACCACCCGGTATGTAAAAGGAGACAAACAACGAAATGGGCGCAATAGTATTTACTACGAAATAACAGAAGAAAAATGGGAACGCGCTGTCTTACCTCCCACTAAAAGAGGCAACCTTTCACCAACCGGTGGGTCGGGTTCTGGTTTAAGCCTGAACTACTCTTATTGGCAAGTATCGGGCGGTAGAGATGCAGCTATTTGGAGTGTTCGTGACGGTGGGCAGGGTTACAAAGTAGGGGACCAACTTAAGTTCCAGATTCCCGGGTACTTTGTAAGATTTACGATTAAAGTTGACGGTATTGAGCAGCAGTTTGAAGACGGCAGAAACTTAAACCCTAGAAATGCAATCGCAGATTATTACATGTATGACGCTGAAGAAGGGAGCCATTTCAACGGACCGGAGCACTCGATTGCCTATGTAAACGAGTTGCAAAAGACTGAAACACCTGCAACATATTCAAACCTTGCAGTCGCTGGTATCCGCTTAGCCAGTGGAAAAGAGTGGGCTAGTTTTGGCGAGTTGTCCGCCTACATAAAGAAAGGGATCCAGATTGACCGGCTTAATCCCGATGCTGTCAACTCTGGTTATATCACTGGTAACAGTGCTTCCGACTGCTTCCCCGAAATTGCCCACGCTCTTTTGACGGATTCAAATTTTGGCGCTGGAGATATTGTCGGAAAAGACCAAGTGGACACTTGGGAAATGGCTAAAGCAGCGCAGTTCTGCAAAGCTAACGGTTTCTTCTGGAACGGTGTCATCAGCGAACCACAGAATCTCCGTGAGTTCATCTTCCAGAACGCGGCCTACAACTTGCTTGACTTCACGATTCGTGGAGGTCGTTTTAGTTTGGCACCATCGGTCCCATACAAAACAAACTACAAAATCGACTTCAATCAAAAAGTAAAAGCAAAAGCCCTCTTCACGGACGGCAACATCCGAAAGATGCAGGTGAGCTTTTTGACACCAGAAGAGCGCCAAATGTTCCGGGCCACAGTTCTCTACAGACAAGATGTCGAAAATGGTTTCCCGGAAGTTCGTTCCGTAGCCGTAACCGCACTCACAGACGCCAACGGGAAAGAGATCAGACAAGAAAAATTAAACAAGCTCCCAGAAGAAACATTCGACCTTAGCGGCTTTTGCGCCAGCCGTAATCACTCGATCCGCTTTGCAAAGTACGCATTGCTGGTACGTAAACACGTCTCTCACGGCATCAAGTTTGAAACAACACCACAAGCTGCGATGGGTCTCGAACCAGGTGAGTATTTCCGTGTAGTTAGTGAAGCCACCCACACCAGCCGTTTCAACACAGGCAGCATCGCACCAGACGGGACAGTTTTTGCTCGCTCAGCTTTAGCGAACGGAAACTACAGCGTGTTTCACTGGGAGCCCGGAAAAACTACAGTACAAGAATCCACCATGACCGTCAAAAATGGTAAAGCAACTCAAGCTAAGTTTTTTGGCACGGTCTTCAGCATTAAAAACACCACTACAACTAACCGCATGTACAAGGTGGAAACCCTTTCCTATGCAGAAGACGGACTTGTCGAGCTGAGTGGTTCGGAAGTACCACTCGACAATCAAGGCAGACTACGAATCTTAGAATGGGATAACGCAGACTTCTCTATTCGTGGCTAATAAACCGCGCCGATTCCCTCGAATAACACCTTCAGCCAGGTCATTCGACCCTGGCACGTTTCCTCAGACCGTATTCGAGGCACAGAACGGTGCAACCAGTGTGATGCGTTACAGCAACAAACGTGTCAATGCAAAGCTAAGACTGTCCTTCCAAAACCTCACTAACGACAAAGTTGAAGAGATTATAGAAAACTACATCAGTGTCAATGACGACTGGGACTTCGTATTTTTTGCTAACGGCGACCCGGCACTAAACGGCTTAGATGCAGAAAGCGGCGTTTTTAACTCAACGATCCCCACTTTAAAGGGTTATCTTGCTGGCCAGCCAGGAGGCTTGCGGTGGCGCTACATCGAACCACCCAAAGTCACCAGCGTCTTTCCAGGCGTGTCATCAGTCGAGTGTAGTTTTAACGCCTACTTGGATGGCTAGAATTGAAGCACTGGCCATCTACCGGCACGCATCATGGCTGTATTTACGGGACAAAACGGAACTCTAGTCTTTGCCGGACAGACCCAAGTAAATGTGCGTAACTTTGCATTTACAGGAACAGTTGACACCCTAGAAACGACTGATCTCGGTAATGATGCAAGAAAATACACGCCGGGTTTAAAAAGTGCGACTGCAACGGCAACAATCATGTACCATGACGACAACAATACACTTAAAAATATCCTCCAAAAAAGTTTGACTTCTGGAACGCCTACTGCTCACAGACTTGAGCTTCGGTATGGCACCAAAGATATTGATTTTGAAGCTTACATTACCTCAGTAAATGTGACTTGCACTGTTGGCGATGTGATGACTGCTGATTTAAGCTTTACCATGACAGGCGATTACCTGACTCTTGATCTGTAATGGCTGTCTTACTAGGTGATCAAGGCAAGGTAGAGCTGCGCCGCTCCAGTGCAAGCAGACTAGAAAAATTTAGTGCTTACATAGACATTAACGACATAAACACCGAAAAAGACAGGTTTGGTGTTTCAGACTTAGAGGCAAACCTTGAAGTTGTCCCTGTAATGCCTTTAATTACAGGAGACCGAGTAGAAATTGATACTGGCGTATTAACTGACTACCTAGGCTTTATTGAGGGGTATGAAAACAAAAATAAATTTGTGGGCTATGTTCATATAGACGCAGCAGGTGGCATTTACTTATTCCACGACTATGTATCGGCAGTAAACAATACTGCAGAAAATCGAATACAGCTTATTAAGTATAGGCAAAATTATGTCAACTTTACTATTCAAGGAACTGCATATAGGCTTTTAGGTCAAGTAGTCTCCTACGAATTGAATACAGAAAGAGAGGCAGTCGACATCACAGCTCTTTCCGACGATTTTCGCAAATCTACTTCAAGTTTGATTTCTGGAAACGGCCGTCTAACAGCCCTTTTTGATTACAGAAAAAACGGCAGCGACCCCGCTTATACAGGCGTGGATGAAGCGCTACTTGAAATGCCGTTTTTCATCAGCCAACTGGTACTGCGTACAGAACTCGGAAGTGATGTCCACTGCAAATTTACTGTTATGAGTGAAGGCAACAAAGCCTATGGGGATAGAGATTCAGACAAAGATGAGATCTGGTACGAATGCGATGCTCGTATTACCGCAGCCTCCATGGATTTCACGGTAACTGAAGCGGTCGAGCTATCGGTCGAGTTTGTAACTACTGGAACGATCCAATTAAAAACGCACCTTGACAAGGGCAACACGATTACTACAGTTGCTGGCGATGCTTTGCAGCTGGGTCTCTATCAAGACACCGGCGAGGGTGTGCTGACTACAAATATCTAAAAGCCTAGAATGACCTAGTACTGACACCAGCCGAGTCGTGGCAGACGTAAGGATTTCAGACCTACCCGAACTTCTGCAGGCTGGTCTTGGCGCAGATGACGTTCTTCCCATTGAAGACACCTCTGCAAGTGAAACTAAAAAGATTACCAGCAAAAACTTAGTCCAGGGCGGCGTTGTCACGCTGATTGATGATGGTGTAATACCTGGAGCGAAGATTGTATCTGGCGAGGTTGGCACGGCCCAACTGGCCAACGATGCTGTAACTACCGACAAGATCGCGGACGACGCCGTTGTTACTGCGATCATCATCGACGCCGCGGTCACGACTGCAAAGATTGCGGACAGCGGAATCACCGAAAGCAAGATTGCTGATGACGCAGTCACTTCTGCAAAACTGGCCGACGGCTCGGTCGTTAATGCAGCACTTGGTAGCGCTGCCGTCGCAACGGCAAACCTTGCAGACGACAGCATTACCAGCGCAAAGATTGTTGATGGTTCAGTAGGAGCAAACGCTTTAGCTGCAGATTCCATTGATAGTTCAAAGGTTCAAGCCGGTGCTGTTGGCACAACTCAAATTGCCGATAGCGCAGTTACAACCAGCAAATTTGCGGCTGGAGCGGTCGATTCAACAACTATCGCAGCAAACGCTGTAACAACAGCTGAAATCGCAGATAACGCAGTAACAGCAGCAAAAATTAACGCAGGTGCCGTAACTAATGCAAAAATTGGCGTAAATGCGGTTGCTAACAGCAACATCATTGACGGAACTATCGGTTACGAAAAAACCAACTTTGCAAATAACTCCATTCCAGGAGCAAAGATCCAAGATGCTTCTATTACTAACAATCAACTAGCAAGTGATTCTGTAACTGGTCCGTCCATTGCAGACCGCAGTGTCAGCTCAACTCACATCGAACTCAACTCGATTACCAACCAAGAACTGGCTTCAAACTGCGTCGAGAGCACAGAGATTGCAGCTAACGCCGTAACCGAAGACAAAATCAGCGCTTCGGCAGTAAGCACCGCCAAGATTGCTGACGCCGCCGTAACCGACGCAAAAGTCGCCAACGGCATCGACGGCTCAAAACTTTCAGCTGACACCGTCACAGCTGCCAAAGTCATTTCAACTGCCCTGGATCGAGGACTCGACAAGACCTCCGGCAGCATCGGCCACACAAACGACATCACCCCAAACACGACCTCCGGAATCACTTTCGATGCTCAAGGCCACATCACGGAGACCACTGCACTCGTTGCCGCCGATCTTCCTGAAGCAACGGCCACCTCGATTGGCGCGGTTTCAGTTCCCACCGATTCCGGCCTCACCGTGGATGCCGCCGGTGACATCAGCATCAACAACGCCGTTACTGCAGGGACCGCCCCACTCATCACCTTTGATGAGCATGGTTTAGTCACTGGTTCAGGATCTCTAAGCGGAACCGACCTCCCTGTCGCCACCTCAAGTGACGCTGGTGCGGTGATCGTTCCAGCGACCTCCGGCCTGGAGGTTGACGCATCCGGCAATATCTTTATCCCAGACCAAGCGCAAATTGCCAACGAAGCAACGTTTACGAAGGTAACAGTCAACGAGCAAGGAATCGTCACCCTAGGTGCAAGCCTCGATGCAGCTGATGTACCAAATCACGGCGCAGATAAGCTAACGAGCGGCACATTGCCTGCTGGCCGCATCGCGGCTGATTACATTACCGGCACGATGATGGCCGATAACTCCACCGCCAAGTTTGGTGGTGCGGATGATAGTGGCGGCATTGTTGTTTTCCCTGCTGCTGATTACAAAGGCCAGTTTTTCTTCGATTCTCGTAATGAAGATCTTTATATCTACGACGGCAACGCTTACCAGCCTGTCACCATTACCAGTGGTGAGATTATTTACGGCGGAACCTACGACGCCGACACTAACACAATCGCGTCTGTCACAACTGCTGGTCAGGCTGCTGGTTTTACAGCCGGTTCAGCACTACCTGCCGCCAGCGCCGACAACCTCAAGTACTACTTGGTCGTCAGTGTCGCCGGGACTGGAACGGCCCCCGCTCCAACTGTAGCACTAAACCCACCGGACATTATTCTTTCCAACGGATCTACTTATGACCGCTTGGAGGTATCCACATTTATCGCCTCTCAGCAAGCATCAAATATCAGCTACACGCCGCAAGGCTCTATTGCATCGACAAATGTACAAACAGCAATCACTGAACTTGACACCGAAAAACTTCCCAAAGCCGGTGGAACGATTACCGGTGAATTGCACATCGGTGAAACCGGTTCGCTGTTGTTTGAGGGTGCAACTGCCAACACAGCAGAAACAACGATTGGTGTCGTCGACCCAACCGCCGACCGCACGATCAACTTCCCTGATGTTTCGGGAACCATAGTAACGACTGGAGACACAGGCACCGTCACCTCGGCGATGCTTTTGGATGGAACGATCGTAAATGCCGACATCTCTGCTGCCGCAGGCATCTCTTACAGCAAGCTTGCAACTCTGACCAGCGGACACTTAGTCATCGGCAGTAGTTCAAACGTACCAACTTCTACCGCAGTTACTGGCGACGTAACGATCAGTAGTAGCGGCGTAACCGCGATTGCCGCAGGCTCGATTGTCAATGCCGACATCAGCGGCAGTGCTGCAATTTCAGGCAGCAAAATTGTTTCGGCTTCAACTTCAGTTTCTGGTGTTGTTCAACTTAATAACACCACAACTTCCACATCAGTTGCTCAAGCTGCCACTGCAAATGCAGTTCGAGCGACAAAAGTGGTTGCTGATGCGGCTTTGCCAAAAGCAGGTGGAACGATTACAGGTACGGTGCTTTTCAGCGGAACTGGCCTTCTTAGGTTTGAAGGGTCTACACCTGATGCCTTTGAAACTTCCTTTGCTTTTGAGGACCCAACCGGCGACAGGACCATTACATTCCAAAACGCCACTGGCACTGTTGCTCTAACTTCACAGCTAGACGACGGAACATACTGACCCCTAAAATAAAAAAAGTTAAATCCGGGCGCTGACGCGCTGTTAAGGAATGGCACTTCAAAACGTGCGGTCCAATACCGCAAATAAGCGCCCCACTGCTGCAGGGTTGTCTGCTGGGCAAATTGCTCTGAACACCAATGCAACAGAGCCGGGTTTATTTTTTGAAGATGCAAGCGGAGACATTGTCAAAATAGGTCCGATTGCGGTTGGATCATCTGCACCAAACAGTTCACCAGCTACTGGTGGATCTACAGGTAATTCAAAAGGTGAAGCTTGGCTCGACACAAGCACCACACCAGCAATTCTTAAAATTTATGATGGTACTGCTTGGTTTAGCAGCTCATCACTGCCGCTAGCTGGCGGAACTCTTACTGGTCAAGTCCTGCTTGATGATGCACAAAGCGCGACAGCACCTGACCTTGCATTTGATGGCGACACCAATACTGGTATTTTCTCGCCTGCAAGTGACAAAATTGCGATTGCCACTGGAGGAACTCAAAGAGTTGTAGTCGATGCTCTTGGAAATGTTGGGATTGCTAAAGCATCACCGTCATCTGCGCTCGATGTAAGTGGCACAATTAAAGCCACCACGGTCGATGCAACCACTGTTGATGGCGACACTATTACTGTAAATACAAAGATTGAGTTAGCTAACAAGGAAAAAAGTGATCTTGGTGCGGATGGTGAACTTTCCTTTGATTCGTCCCAAGGCCTTATTGTTTACCGAACCCAACAAGGTGTAACTGGAACTGCTGTCACGGTCCTTGATGGAGCCAACGTTCAGGCTGGCAGCAACATCGACATCACCAACCTCGGCGGAGGTAGTGGTGGTACAGGTCGAATTGTTTTCTCAGTTAATTCAACCAACCTTGATGCCGACACAGTAGACGACCTGGAAGCAAGTCAGTTTCTACGCAGTGATCAATCTGATTCAACTACCGGAACACTTACTGCACCAAGTTTCGCTGTTACTGGCGGTGGAACGATTACTGATTCAACCGGCAATTATGGTTCTGTAAAGGTTACAGGTGGCGCGACTGGTGGTTACAAAGGTTATGCAATCGACGCCAGTGCTGTATTTATGGATAACGGCACTAGTTTTGGCCTTTATGACGACACTAATAACCATTGGGCTTTAAAACACACTAAAAACGGGGCAACGAATCTTTACTACGACGGTAATTCAAAGTTAGCCACGAGTTCAGCCGGTGGAACGCTTACTGGCACTTGGACTGGTACTGTTTCAAACGCGACTAATGCCACAAGCGCAACTAACGCCGATACTGTTGACGGACTTCACGCTTCAGCATTTGTAAAATCAAATGCCGATAATACTGGCACTGGCGGATATTCAACGAGCGGCAGTTTTTGGGAAGTTGGCGAAGGCAGTGGAGGTGTAGCTTTAACACTTAATGATGGTTATGGAAATGCAAACGTTACATTTAACCACCGCAATGGAACGCCTGATCAAAACGGCAATTCAGCGCGGATTGAAGTCAATACAGACTCAACCAGCGAAGCCAGTATTAGTTTTGAAGTCAAGTCGAATGTCACAAATAACACGGCGGTATCTCTAACAGAAGCAATGAAGGTGCGCGAAACTTTTGTCAATTTTCCTGTCGGCTTAAGTTTTGACGGTGGAACTAATAAGATGGATGAATATGAAGAAGGAACATTTACGCCAGAATATGACCCAGCAAGTAACCCAGTGAGCGGATGGAATCCAAATTATGATAGGCAAAACGGCCATTACATAAGAATCGGCAACGTTTGCCATTTTAGGATCAGACTTCGGACTGACTCTGTGGGCACAGTCAGTTCAACCGGTGCTATTGACGTTTCAGGTTTGCCTTTTCAAGCAAGGGGAACATCGCCACAAGCTGTAAGTATATATTCAAACGGTTTCCCTAATGGCGATCACCCTTACATGGCGTATGTAAATACTAGCTCGACTAGAATTTATATTTACAAAATGAACGCAACTCTTGGAAATGCACCAGTAAGGATGACGTACAATGACTTTGGGAATGGCATAAATGACAACGCAGTTTATATCACCGGTTCATATCAAGTTCCATAACCTTTAGCCCGCAATGGCTCAAAACTAAGCTGTAAACCTGTTTCTGCCAGTCGGCAGCTCCTAAATGGCTTTCACCGAACGCTCTGAGTACAAACTCGAAATCCTCCCGCCGCACAGCATTATTCAATGCCGTCGGGCAGACATTGTTGAAAAAGACGGTGTTGAAGTCGGGCGCACTTATCACCGCATGGTTCACAACCCTGGCGATGACATGACCAACGCCTGCAGTGAGGCGCAGTCTGTGGCAACTGCATTGTGGACTAATGCGGTTATTGCTGCCTACACTGCTTCATTGCCCTCGGACGATTAAAAAATGGCTGTAAAGTCACGCACTGTCCTTGGCAAGGAGTTTGCCAAGGGCAAACCTAAAAAGACTCGGCAGGGTCAAAGCAATCAATCCCGTCCTCGGCACAATAAAAAGATGTACCGGGGACAAGGGAAGTAATGGATCGCCACACCTATGAAAACTGGGTCAAGGTCAAGCAGGCTTTGGAGGCCGCAGGTAAAACTGACACATTTTATTACAAGCGTGCGCTAGCAATTCTTGCCGGTAAAAAAGATCCGCTCTAGATTGGTCAGGTCTTCTCCTCCTACAATGCTGAAGTCTCTTTTTGCTAGCTGTGCCGTTCTTGCAACCGGTTCAGCCGCTGTTGCTGGTCCTTTTGTCAACGTCGAGACCAATGCCGGTTTCTTAGGCAGCGACTACCAAGCAGCGACCACCGACCTCCACGTAGGTTACGAAGGTCAAAGCGGTGTCTTTGGCTGGTACGTCCAGGGTGGCCCTAGTCTCGTCTCCGTGGATGGCGACGGCATCTTCACTGACGACAGCACCGAAGTTGAGCTGTCCGGCAAGATCGGTGCAACGGTCGCTGCTACCGAAAAGCTCGGTATCTACGGAGAACTCAGCGGCATGACCGGAGACTACAAAAACGCTTACGGCCTCAAGGCTGGAGCGAAGTACTCCTTCTGATTTCATGGGAGAAGCACCCCTCCTCCCACAAATAAAACTCCCAGGGCCTGTATCTCTTCCGCCACGGATAGAGCTACGGGCTCCTTCTTTTTATGTTCCCAAATACCGCCCAGTAGTCCTGCCGTCAGCGCAGCAGATGAAAGAGGCAAGAATAAAGGCCGCAGAGCGACAAAGAGCAGAACAAGCCGAAAAGAACAAAGCTAAACCAGCCCAAGTACCTGCAATCCCGCAGGAGACGACAACTATCGAAGTTCCGTTCATCGATACACCCATCCCAGTTCCACGGCCTGAAATCTTGTCAACCGCCGTATTCACCGCTGGAGCTGCTTCTGTGGCTTCCGTCGCAGGAACTCTTGCAGCTGGAGCGCTGTTGAAAAGACTGATTAAGGTTTTAAAACCTGTTTTGACTGCTGCTTTGAAGAAGATCGCAAAAGCGCGGGGGAAGAATCCGGCTGAGTCTGACGCCAAGCTTCGATGGAGACGACGTGTGAGCACAAAACGCTCAACTCAGAATCAGGTCTGATGGTGTAGCCCTTGTCGAGCAACTTTGCACACTCCTGCGCCCTGGTCAATTCGTACGAGAGTCTTTCTCGCTCCAGCTGACGCCTGACCAGATTTTTGCACATCTCTGTAAGACGCCCATCGAGAGGGACGACCACACCGAATTGAATACCCCAGTTGTTGGAGCGAACATAGGATTCGTGGCTGTACGGGATAGTGTCGTTGCCCATGTAAAAGGGCGTGACATTCATTGTGGCACCATTGCAGCTCATACCCTTGCCAAAGTATTGCCTACTGCTCTGGCCTTGCTGATTGATCTGTACTGACTGATTCGTGTTGTTGGAAGTTGCAGCGGCTTGAGGGTGAGCCACGTTAGTAGTTTCACCCTCTTCTGCTACAACTGGAGCACACAAAATCAGTTGGAGAAGACCGACAAGGAAGTAGTGGTGGTTTCTACGTCGATGGTGCGGTCGATGTCGATCGTTTCGATGACACCTGCTGAGCGGGTTGTGATTTCGAGCTGCCATGGTTCGGCGGTGTCAACGATGGCGTAGGTGGCTGATCCGTCTGTGATATTCGTGCTTGGCTCAACATTTGTACCGCTGTACGTGGTCACAGCGCCGCCGTAAATTTCATGTGCGATGGTCTCCTCGATTGTTTGGGTCGAGGTAGTAGTAGCCTGCATGGAACCTTGGCTCCACGTCGGAATAGTTTGAGCGTGTGCGCTAATAGGTAACAGCGCTAAAACAAGCAGCCATTTCATGGTCCATTAGCGAAGGGACGTGCCAATTTTACTTACCCTGGGTCGGCTTTGACTCTTCTTTCTTTTTGCCGACGTTCCGGCCAACAGTCAAACCGTAGGAAGCGGCCATCGAGGAGAGCAACGAAGCCGAAAAAGTCACATCTATAGATTGCTTGAATACACCAAGGTAATTACTGGTGATGATGGCACAAGCCCAGACCATCAAAGCGATTCGTACGACATGGCTCAGCCAGCCATTCTTGTCGTCGTCATCTTCCTCAATAGACTTTTTGTTCTCTACTTGATCAGCCATGATAGATGTGGGTCAACAGCGAAACCATGATTGAATTATTAGCCGCTGTTGCTGGAGCGTCAATAACAGCTGCTGCAATGTCGCTAAATACAGCGTCTAGACAGAATGTGCAGACACGCGAAACGATAGTCCGCCTGACTACTGCAGTAGAGAATCTCGCGGAAAGGTTGGATGAGTTCCACCGTGATGTGAAAGACAACAATTCTGAAATCTTTCAAAGATTGCGCCTATTGGAGAGTTCAGTCGCCAGACTTGAAGCACAAAATAAGGAGTAATAGACTTTTAGAAAACCCCCTGAACCATGCTCATCCTCCTCAAGCCGATCATCCTCAACTTCGCTAAAAGCGATGCAGTTAAGAGGTTCATCGTCGATTGTCTAAAAGAGATGGTGGCCAAGACCGACAACCAGGTCGACGACCACGCCGTGAAATACATCGAGCAGCTGCTGTTCCCTGGTTCCATGCCAGTTCAGTAATGCTTAGTTTTTCACTGCTTGACTACTTCTCGTACTTCAGGCCGGACAACCCATACCAGCTGTCTGCCATACAGACATTGCAGGATGCTCTGCCGGAAGAACTCAAACGAGAAGATGCCGAGTGGAGAGAAACCTGGGCCGTTAGTGGCGTAGAGCAGTGGGTCTTGACGCCCTACTACCTCCAGCTGGACAACCCTGTGCAACCGCTGCGTGAGTGTTTTACAAGCTCTGCAGCGATGGTTCTTGCAAAGTACAAAAAGATCTCTGATGATGTCGAGTACGCTTGGCGACTTAAATCGTTCGGAGACACGACAAGTATCCAAGCACAAGTCAAGGGCATCAAAAGTTACGGCCTGGACGCTGAGTTCACTAATAAAGGAACACCTAAACAAATAGAACTAGAAATCCAAGCGGGCAGACCAGTCATGGTCGGGTGGCTGCACCACGGCCCAATCAATGCCCCTTATGGATTCGGCCACTGGAGCGTAATCGTGGGCTACAACAACGACGAATTCATCATGCACGATCCAGCTGGGGCGCCTGACATGATTAACGGTGGTCACACTCGAAACAGCGGTAAAGATATTCGCATCAACAGAAAAGATTTCTTAGCAAGGTGGCAAATCGAAGGAAAAGCTACAGGTTGGCTAATCACAGTCAGGGATCAATAAGGGTCTAGGTACACTCCTAACAGTTGCAGGGGACGTCTTTGTCGTCAATCAAGCAACTCGATGGATCACACCATCGATGAGACGGTCCTCGTCTCGAAGCGGCGACAGAAGGTCCGCTTCCGTGATTTCATCCTTCTGGCATTTGGCTACTGTTGCGCTTACTGCGCAGAGCCTCTGGGGCGGAATCCCACCCTCGACCACGTCAAACCAAAGGCCCGAGGTGGACTAACAACCCGCGACAATTTGGTCGCTTGTTGCTTCTCGTGCAACAGCCGCAAGGGAGCAAACGACTGGAAGAAGTGGTACAGGCGTCAAGAATTTTGGTCTGAAGGCCGCGAAATGACCATCGAGGAGTGGCTCGAACACTGAGCTAACGCCTTAGCCACAGTTGCCGCACGGTAAGGATTATCACTGTCAATACATAGACCGCCACTAGGGCTGCACACCCTATAACGATTATTTCCCAGATATTCAATTTCCAGGCTGGGACGATCCATGCCTACACCGTACTAAAAGCTGCCTCAGCAATAATCGGAAATTTGCGTTTGAAGATCGTCAAGCACTTCTGAGCAATAAGCCGGTGCTCATGCTGCGTTTCGTGGCTGGCACGGATGTTGATGTAGTGAATCCAACTCCGCAACGTGCCTGTCATGTACATCGAGGTGGGTGTACACAGCGGCAAGATTCGACGCGCTGTTTCCTTAGCGACCCCGCGCTGGAGCATGTACTCGTAAAGGTCGTAGCTGTCGCGAAGAAGCTTTTGCGCTTTGTACTGCAGCTCTTGCTGAGTGAAGGGGTGGATGTCGTTGATGCTGTTCTGCCGGTTCTTGTCGTCTTGACGACGGAACCAGGGCACACCCGCCTCAACAGTCTTGGCATACCGAGTCGAAAATTCCTGGAACGAAAACGAACGGTGCCTCGTGATCTGAGCGGCAATGTCCCGCTCGGTATTGATCTCAATGCACATCGAGGCCATCTCAAACGGTGACCAATGGTTGTGCTTAATCAAGTACTTAAGCAGCTTTGGACCGGTTTCCCAGTTGTCCTCGTTGGACGGGTTACTGACCCGCGCCATTTTGACAATCAGCTTCTCGGCCTCGGGCGTAGACCAAACAAGTGAAACGCTCATAGCTGACCTCGATAAGTGAGTTCTTCCGTGTAGTTCTTACTGGAACCAGACCACTTAATGTCGTACTTGGAGATGACCTTTTCAGGCCCTTGGACGGTCCAGTACCTATGCCCACAGTGCCTACAAAGCCTACGCCTGAGTTGGTTGTTATTTGTGTCGCACCGGACCATTACTACTTTTGACTCGCGGCAACCGCAACGTTCACACGTCATGAGAAAACCCCTTGTGCTTGTTTGCCTTGACCTGCATTTGACGAATAGCCCGGTGATAGATGTTACGTGTACGTTCTCGTGATATGCCCAACTCACGACCCATCGCCTGGAACGTCTTTGACTCGCCGCCGTTTAGTGCAAAAGAAGAAGAGACGATGTACTTCTCTTTGTCGTTGAGGTTTTCCATCAGTTTGTTGACCTGCTCGACATCAATACCCCACTGGACATCGTCAAACAGGTCATAACCGTCGCTGACGCTGTCCATTAGCACTACATCTTCATCAGTCGATTTAACAAAACCGTCGAGGCTGATCGCGTCGTTGGCCTTGTCCAGGTACTCCTTCAACCGATTTGGACTGGTCTTACAGAACTCAGCACACTCTTCCAGTGTGGGAGGTCTGCCGAACTGCCCCTCGAACTGAGGTTTCCAGTTGCGAAGCTTGCTCAAGATCTCAACTGCATGGGACGGCAGTCGAATCATCCGATCATGCGTACTCAAATAGCGAGTAATGCTTTGCCGGATCCACCAGTAGACGTAAGTCGAGAGGGCGTAACCACGCTCTGGATCGAACTTTTTGATGCCGTGAGCAAGGCCCATGTTGCCTTCCTGCACGATGTCAAACATCTCAGTGCGGCGGCATCGGTTGTTGTACCGCTTGGCAATAGAAACAACCAACCGCAAATTACAGTTAATTAGTTTCTGGTACGCCCTCTCACCGACTTTTATCTGCCTTGGTGTGGGGTTTTCACCGTGCAACCAAGTCTGAACAGATCGAGCCAGCAGGATTTCCTGGTCCTTAGTCAGGAGCGGGTAGCGAGCAATTTCGCGTAGATAGCGGGAGAAAGTCTCCACTTAATTGCTCACCTCAATAACAGAAGGGATGCAACCAAGGGTATCTTTCAGCTGCACAGCAACGTTGATTGCTTTCTCGATTGTCACATATGAGCAAGCATCTTCTTCCGAAGTAGTGAGCTTAACCCCACTGCCTGTTGCTTCATAGCAAGCTGCTAAAAACAGGTTGTTGTGTACCGCGAGTGCGTACCGCATAGGCCGAATTGAAGACCCATCTAAAGTATCAGGATATATACCTAAATCAACCGGTTTGTCACGCTTCTGACGCTTCTTTCCTGGATCTCATGCGACCCTCAACGCGACGACGGATCGAATCCTGCCAAGCCTCTTTGTCTTTTTCAAGAGCCTCGGCGTAAGCATCGGATGGAACGCAACGCTCCAGTTCTTTGTAGATCACATCACGGATCCAGCCAGTTGGTCTGACTTTCAAACCGTCAGCCAAATTTGCCAACAGCTCTGCACGATTAGGGTCCAACAAGATCTGCATGTACGTCTTATTGCCGTGGCGAATCGCCATTCCTTCTGTAGTTGCTAAGAAAAATACTAGCTGTTGTATTACCAAGTAATCGATTCATCGACGTGTTTACGCCAACCCTGCGCCTGAGACTTACGAGACTCACTTCGCTGCTTACGGCAACCTGCCCTTATCTCCCTGGCACCTTCCAAGAATTCAGCTGCACGCTGCAAGTCGGCTGTGGTGGCGCGTGCAATTTCGTACCGCAAGTAGTCCAGCATGATTTGTCTGCCGGTTTTGACCAAGACATCGATGCTGGAACTACTGCAGTGTAGTAACCGGTTAGTGAATCTCCGACCAGCGCTTGCCGATGCAGGGCTCAGCAAGAGGTGGAATATCACCAAGCCACAAAGCTTCGGAACTCTCCATCACTTCTTTCAAAATCTGCGCCCACTTCTCGCCATGGGGCTCTTTAACTAGGAGCAGGATTTCGTCATGCACGCACGCTGCAAGCTTGACCTCATCCTCCCCAGCCTCAAAGAGCAGAGGCCAAAGGCGTCCCAGGGCACACTTCAGAACGGCAGCACCAGCGCCCTGGATCGGAGTGTTGCATCGAATCGTCAGCCTGTTGTATTCACGCGACAACTGACGTCGCATGTAGCTCAGAGGGATTCGGATGTCAGTCCAAGGTTTGATGGCGGTCTTATCAGCAAACTCGGCATTATCCCTCTGCCACCTAGCGATGCCGGAGTAAGTTTCCAGCCACTTATTACGAATCTCGGTCGCCTCTTTAATAGTCAAGTTGAGGCCGTACCCAACGGCGTAGTTTCGCAGACCTTTTGGACCAGATCCATAAAGCAAACCAAAGTTTGCCGATTTAGCGATCTGCCTGTGCTCTTTGCTAATTGGCGTGGGGTACCCCATCGCTTCCGCAGTAAAGACATGCAAGTCACCACCCTGGAGCAGGGCCTTGGTCATCGTTTCGTCTTCCGCGACTGCCGCCGCGAGTCGTAGTTCCATTTGAGAAAAATCAGCATCAACAAGAACCCAGTCCTGAGGAGCTTCAACACAGGAACGAAAGACTTCATCTTTTGGGATTTGTTGGTTGTTCGGGTTGATGCAGGACATCCGTCCACTGGCAGCTCCGAGTTGTAGATAGCTGGCGCGTACGAAACCGTCTGCGGCGAGTTTGTCCTGTATAGATTCAACCATTTGCCGGCGTTTTTCAGCCTTCTTCCAAGCCAAATAAGTTTGCACGACGTGATGGTCCGCCGCGTAGCTTTGTAAGGCAGACCGACTAGCACTAGGTTTGTCGGTTTTTTCATCTTTAGGCGGCTCCCCTAAAACCAAAGTGAACTTTTCGATGAGTTGCTTGGGGCTATTGATGTTGAAGCCTGCAAGTTTTTTCGTGCCGAGACGTTTACTCCCCGTCTCCTTTGCCCTCAGATTAAATACAGCGGGCTGGGTCTTAAGTTCCTCGATCTCCGCCTCCCATTTAAGTCGATCAGATATTTCGTTACCTCCTTCCTCAAGCTTCTTTTTGAGGTAGTCCAGTCGCTCGGATGACTCTCGGGGCAACTTATGGCCCTCGGGCAATGCTTCGTCGAGCTCCAGCAGGAACTCTTTTCCAAGTGCATCGATTTCATAGACGTAGTCCTTGCGAAGTTGTTCGAGGGCATCACGGTTCCAGGGGAGACCGGTCCGCCACATTTGAGCCATGGCGGGAAGAGCCCCGCACTCCAGGTGGAACGCATCAAACAGATCATGCTTACGCAGAAAGTGATTGATCCGAGGCACAAGGTCCAGCAAAACCTCAACGTCCTTAGCCGCGTAGGTCAACTGTTCCTGTGACAGCTGATCCGCACTCCAATCGGAGGCTTGTTGCTCCTTAGATAGAGTCTTGCCTAAGTAGCGTTTTGCAAGGACATCGAGGCGATGCTTGGTCTGTGCTTTGCCGTTGTTGTGGAGCTTGCTGGCAAGCATGGTGCAGAAAACGTGCCCCTTGGGGTAGAGGTTGTGTGCCTGCAACCAACCAAGGTCAAAAACGGCGTTATGAGCCCACCAGTGCCTGGGACCGTTATTGAAGAACCGCTCCAATCGAGGGAAGTCTGACTCCTCTAAGTCAAAAAAGTCAATAACGACAATGGTTTTAGAGGTGTCGCTGCCTAGCTGCAGCAAACGAAGACCGCCATTTTTAGGCTGAAGTTGGGTGGTCTCCGTGTCAAACGCGATGAGAGTCGCATGTTCGAGCAGGTCGAGGTGCTCGATCCCGAAGTATGTTTTGTAACTCACGTCCCCTTAGAAAAGGTGCTCCTCGGGGAAGATACCCTCCCAATCCTGCTCGTGGATGCCTTCTGGCGAGTACCAACCAGAATCGTCAAGATACCAGCCCGCCTCGGTGCGGGCGAAGAAAATCTTTCTTTCCGCGTCGTCCGCAGAGTTGTCGTGAACAAAGATGGTCATTGGAGTGGGTCGTCAAAAATGGGTGGGCAATCGGTAAGAAACTGATGCAGTTTTTGAGCTTCCTCAGCTTCAAGGTGGTCAATTAAACGAGATAAATACCACCGGGCTTTTTTGAGATCCTGGATCGGATTATGTTTGTGCCACACTCTAAGAAAGTACTTTAGAGTGTTCCCGAGTAGCATACCGGTGATGGGATCTGGCGCATCTCGAATGACATCTTCTATTACATCAATAGCCTCAAACCGGCCCTGGGTGTAATGGGCCGGTGAGTTGACTAGATCATTTGGTTGGGAGACACCTGAGGGCATTTTGAAAGGACCAGCTTTCCGGATCACGTACTAGATCGTACGCGCAACCCACGACGTAGAGCTCGTCATAACACTCACCTTCCCCATACTCGACATCTACTTCGAGCTTCCAAATGCCTTTGCAGGCGCCCTCACCATCAAATACACCGATGTATTGGAGCTTTTGTTCCATGGATTCCCGTACCCAAAAAATCAAACTTTTAAGATCTTGTACTTCATGGATCTCCCTGAGCGGGCTGTAATAAGGTCCGCAGTCTTCAAAAGTAGAAACGTGCATTGTGCTAGTCAGGTTTGTTTTTGGTGTCGGCCCAGATGTACTGGTCCCGATCGGATTGGGGAACTATTCGAAATAGTTCTGGATGGCCGGGGCGGCACTTACGAATTTGGTGCAGCCCTTTAGTAGCAGCCTTTTCAGATGAGTGGCAACTGATGACGCACCACTTGCCGGCGCGTAACGCTTGTACCTGAAATGGAAACTGATCGAAGCGCGAGATAGCACGGTGGTAATAACCATTCATGTTGATGGGCATCAGTATTCGTCAAGTACTGGTTGCCATGTGTCTACCAGTTCCGCCAAGGCCATGAAGTCGTCGAAACTTTCAGGAGTTTCCTGGTCGTCATCCAGTAGAAAGTCAGCCGTGCAAGCAGCCGACGCAAACTCCGCCGGGTCCCAGCGCGTTGCACAAGAAACTTGGACAATGTCTTCAATGGTTGCCTCGAAGTAAACAACGCGTCCGACTGGTTCATGGCAAAGCTCGTAGTAATCAAGTGAAATGATGGAAGAATGGCTCATGGGTCTAAAGGGACCATTGATAAAGTAGCACGTTAAAGATTTAGGTAGTCAGAAATAACCGGAAAAATCTCCGATTCATAATGACTCATGACTGAGACGTCGATCCCGCCCACCAGAGCAGTTTCAACGTCGTTCTCGATGCGGCAGAACTCTTCGGGAGTGTCCCCATAGTGGTCTTCGCAGACTGCTACAGGAGAGCCAGCGTCATCGTATGCCGTGTAGCGAACAATCGCAAGCGTGTTCGCGGCTTTGCTCACGCTGTAGTAGGTGATCGTTGTAAAGCCCATGGAACGTAACACCGCTCCCTCAATGTGCCTCGCCTTCATTAGCAGAGCCATGATGGAAATGTAGTAGTCCGTAGATCCATGGACACACACCGTGAGTTCGCACTACAGCGTTTCCGGCACGACATCAGTAAATGCTCTGATGTCGAGGAGCTTCGGGGCATGGCGATAAAGCTCATGCAGCTTTATCTGCGGCAGCAAGACACTGTCAACAAGATGGTCAAAGAAGGGTTTTTACCCAACACCTTTGATCAACGGTCGTAACGCTCTTCTTTGCGTTCCCGGAAGATTCGACCCACCTCGTCAAAACAGGCGCGGCGAGTTTCGTATGGGATGGCGTTCATGATCTGGTGCATCCGGAACTGAAGGAACTCGTCCTTCTCGTCCATAACCTCGCCAAACTTGTGGGCGTTCTGGATTCCGTTACCGAGTGCGCTGACCACGAAGCACTGGAACGAGGGCGAATCAAGAAGATCTTTGAGAGTGAGCCTGTCAGCACTGGAGAGGGCGCTGTCGGGAATGGAAATGTCGTACGGCATTGAAATTGAATTGGGTACTAAAGCTGAGGCCTTGAAGACCTCAGCACCATAGCTACCAAACCGTGGAGCAGCCTGTCAACTAGAGAGTTTGCTGGAACTGAACATGTTCCACATGTCAGGACCACGTTGCATTCTCGCGGGGATCCTCGGAACTTTTGAAACACTTGGGTCAGTTCCATTGGTATCACTGGGATCTTCAAGTGTTTCAGCACCTGTTTCACGAAGTGTGTCAAGGAGGGGTGAAACAGTTGGGGGTTCCAGGGGTTGAGAGGGTTGAGACGAGGTAATCACCACCTCTGCAAGTGTTTCATCGGGGTTTGACACACATGGTGAAACAGGTGGTTGAAACACATCACTTCCCTTCTCTTGCAAGGGAACTACTTCAACTGTTTCACGATTTAATGGATCCCCCCGCAGGAGAGAGGTTGTTTCTGCAAGCAGTGCTCTGTACAGATGAGACTTACCTGAGACTCCTGCCTTCTCAACCAACCCTTCTTTAATCAGGCGGTTAATAGCTGTCCTCACCCCTGGTTCAAATTCCTTACGAAGCAAACCACCGTGAACAGCATTGTTGATCTCCTGGATCGTGAAACCCTTCCCACGCTCCTCACGCAGAAACTCCAAGGCCCTGTCTTTCTTGGACATAGGCCTTGTATCGCTTGCAAGGGGCTTAGCCCGCTCTTCCAGGGTGAAGGTTTCGTCCTGGTTCTTATGAAGCCATAGGTAGCTCTGCTCACGCCCCTGACGGCTCTTCTCCACCGTGACCAACCTGGTGCGAGTTGGATCATCACAACCAGCTTCGATTTCGTGCTTCTGCTCCTCCTCAGACAGTTTGCGAATCGCCCACACCTCATCGACGCTATCCCGGATCGCTGTGGTGCCCCTGAAGCCGCCCTGCTTGTTGCTGTGATGGATGATCATCACTGTGGTGGCCGGGTAAGTCACACCGTTGTTGCGGGTGATCCAGTACAACGGCCTGGCATATATGGACTTGTTCTCATCCGCTGCCCTGGCACCTGAGCAACCGACCAGGGAGTCGATGATCACCAGCGAGGGCTTGTACTTCTTCATCAGGTCGATGAAGCGCCCCTGCTGGGTCAGATCAAAGCCGTTGCGGATCACAACGTTCCGCATAGCGTCCTCAGGGATGTTGATCTCAGCCAACTGGTCCTGCATCTGAATCATCGGCTGATCGCCATTAAGGATCAGCACAGGGCCTTTGTTGACTGGCTCACCCTGGCCCTTGACCTTGAAGGGATCTCCGGTCGCAACATGCTTAGCAATCGTCCAGGCAGCAGATGACTTGCCGTCACCACCTGCGCCGTAGATCAACACGGTGAAGGGACTTGGAAGAACACCCGGAATCAGGTACTTCCGATCCAGCTCCATCTTCATCAGCTCAGCAAGTGTGATCTCCCCCTGGTGCTCAGCTGCGCGGTACTCCTGGTCCGCGACATACATCTCCTCTAGGCGATCGACCTTCCAGCCGGTCTTAATGGCCAAGAAGTGCATCTCAACCATCTGCTCAGCAGGGTTGTCGATCTCGTAGACGTCTTGAACTGCCTCACGAATGGTTGTGAAGGTCTGCTGAGGGGTGACGTAACGATCTTTCTCGTAGTCAGCTTCAGCGTGGATCCGCATGACCCACTCTTTGACCCGCTTACCCTCCTCAGACTTAAAGCGATTACCGCGTGGGTCCGCCTCCTTAGCTAAGTAGAGAAGGGTGCCAAAGGTCAGGCCACCACCAGCTTTAAAACCAGCACTCCAGCGCTCCTCGCAAGGATCACCGTTCTCCCAGTCTTGGCTGTAATCGGTGTCTTTCTTGCTCCACTCACGCCACAAATCCAGGCCGGTCTCATCGGGAAGACCGCTGTGGATCATCATCCCGATCTTGACCCAGTGATCCTCACCACCTTGCGGGGGGATCGCAGAGAGGCAGACCTTGACGAAGTCGATCTTCTCTTCCCTGGAACGACGGTCGATCAATTCCGTCGCAGTCTTTTTTGAGGCCTCCTTACGTCGGAAACCTTCTTTCATCTCAGCCAGCAACCACGCGGGAGCCTGAGGAATGCTGTTTATATCCCCCTGGAACTTGTAATCACCACCATGGGCATAGGCACCAAAAATGATGCCCTGACGACCCCAGAGCACCTCGTAACCCAGGTTTTCAGTGGCGGTGTGGCTGAGGTCTGAAACCTCATCCCACATCTTTTCTGGGACATAGAAGAGGTACTTACCAGCATTTCGCCGACCCGACTCAACGAATGGAGCACCTTCGAGGTCAGTCCACCCACGCTTCAACGCACCGAGGCGTTTGTCGACATCGAGGATGACCAAGCCCCGGCTGACAGGACCGGTACGAACACCAATCGCCTTAAAAGAATCTGGAGCAGATTCAATGATCTGAACAGCCTGGCTAGGTGTGATGTGATCCTTCTTCCATCGCACATGAGGAACCTTTCCATCAGAGGTGCGAACTTTTCCGTTTTTGTCGGGCGGAAGCTCCACCCCCTTGGCATAGATGGGACACGTAGCCCAAAACTCAGGCAATCCGCGCACAAAGCCGCTCAGCTTTGTCATTTGTTAAACTCCTATAGAAGAACCGCACAGGTCTCACCCGAGACTCGCGCTGAAGTCCTTAGAGCCCTGACCGGCACTAGGGACTTTTTTTATTCTACGGAGATTGTCAACTCTGAAAGTTGTACTAGCCTGAGTAGGCAACGGGCACAGCAGCCCACAGCTAACAGGACTTATGGGTCTCCTTTCTAAAAAGAACCAAGGCGCAGTTTCAGGTGGTGGTGGTGGAGGCTACCTCAACCCCAGCAAGATCCAATCCGGGTCATCCGTGCGATTTGCACTTCTTACTGACCAACCACTTGAGTTTTATGAGTGCTGGGGCGAAGACCAGGAAGGGAAAGCAAAACCTTTCCGTTTCAGTGACGATCCCAGCCCCTCAGAAGTTGAGGCCGAGATGGGGCCTAACTACGAGCGCCGCCTCAACCGTGAAGGCACCGATGTAGACCCCGCAAAGTTTGCAATGGCCGCTCCGGTGTTCAATTTTGAGACCGGCACAGTCCAGGTTATGAGCCTTACTCAGAAAGGCTTGATTCGCGAGATGGACAAACTCTCCCAACTTGAGGATTACAAAGACATCCTCGACTGGGACTTCGTAATGGAGAAGGAGGGCACTGGCCTCAACACCAATTACAGCCTCCGCATCGTGCCCCGCAAAAAGGCAACCGAAAACATGATCCTCGATGCCTGGGCCGCATCCCGCGACGCCGGCTTCGACATCAACCGCCTGATGACGGGTGGAAACCCATTCAAACGCGACTAATCGTGGTATTCTTGCCAAGCAATTTCGTTACGGCGGACTTCGTTCCTTGTGACGCCATTGCCACTAGCCCTGGGGAAACTCAGGTCCAGTGATCACACACCATCCGCTTCATCACCGGTTGGTCATAACGTGTGGCATCTGTTCAGGACTCAACCCCTGACAAGCTTCGGAACCCCTGACTTCGGTTAGGGGTTTTGTTGTCCATTACAAATTTTTATGTGGGTATCTCTTGAGCAACTTGAGCAACATGTCGAAGAGCTGGGCCTCCCAGATGAGTGCCCGTATTGCAGCAAGCTGTCCTTTGCCTCAGAGAACCAAGCAAAAGAAGCAGCTAAACACAGCGCTCAAACAAAAGGAATCCATCTCTGGGTCTACGAGTGCCCAAAAGGAAAAGGCTGGCACCTTACCAGTAGGAAACCCGACCACTCAGCAAAGGTTCCAAAGCACCGAAAACCTTCCAGAAGCAACAAGATCAGAAGGAACAAGCACTACCGACAAAACAGCGAGTGGTAACAGAGCGAACACCACCCTGTAGTAGATTGATTATGTAGTCGTTGTTACCGAACCATGAACGTTCTGGAACTGGTCAAGCGGCAGCAGCAGAAGAAGCAAGCGCTAAAAACTGCTCAATCCGCCATTACCAAAAAGCTCACCTACCGAGGTGTGGTGTATAGTCGCTGACGGGCATCGGGCCCTCTCCTAAGGGAATGAGCCACCGGGGCAGACGGTGGCTTTTTTATTGGCTATATTGAACTGGGAAAAAGTGTCTACATGACCTACGGGGCAGAGAACATCGCTGAATGCACAGCACGCATGGAAGCAATGGAACGCTGGTACATCGCAGACGGCAGGGACCGTAAAGATCACCCCCTCAAGGGCACCTACACAGGGCTATACAACCTGTATCGCTACCACTCAACACTTGGCCTCGGAGAAACTGTCGAAGTCCCAGCAAGTACTTGGCGCTAAAGGGTACGTATATATCCCAGATCCAGTTATCGAACAAATCGATGATGGATTGGTACGTGTTTCTGTAGGAGACCAGATAGCCTGTATTAGTACAACTCAGCCGGTGCAACAAACGGTGCATCAGCTGACCATGGAATGGCTTCTGAAGTACACACCCGGCTAGCAAAACTCCGTAAGTCTTCCCTGGTACAGGACAACTCCGGCCCACACCGGGTCTACAGAGACAGCGAAGGAACGATTTACCACAGCGTCACACATGTACTAAAAGAAACAGCCCCACCACACCAAAAAGAAGCCCTGGAACGGTGGATGCAACGCCCTTCATCAGGCGAAGACCGTGACATGGCAGCCACCCGTGGAACCCTGGCTCACAACCACGCGGAATACATCCTCAAAACAGGCGTAAAACTCGCCCGCCAAACAGCGAACAAACGAAACTGCTGGAAGACCTCTACAGACGGCTTAGAGAGGTGCCCTGGCTCTATCACCCGCTGGGGTATCGAAAGAGCCATTCAAGGAGCTCCTAGAGTCCCCTGGAGCGCTGCTGGTTATGCACGGGGATTGCGTGGATATATCGCAGACAACGTCACAGCAATCCACGCCATCGAATTTGCCATTCATCACCCCCTGGGACATGCAGGAACATGCGATGCCCTGGTGGATCTAAACGGCAAAGGGCCATTCATCGTTGATTGGAAAACGAGCGTTCGAGAACGCAGCGAAGACATGCTCACGAACTACATCGACCAGCTCGGTGCTTACTCCCTGGGACTACGCCACCTCACCGGCATCGAGCCCGTAGGAGGCGTGGTCGTCGTAGCCCGCCGCACAGGTGAGCCCCAATTACGCGAGCTCACCCGACTGGAACTGAGAGGCGCTGAGGGACGCTTCACCGACAGGGTGCGGGCATACACAGAGGCCTTACTTAGTCAGGACGCTGCTCGAACCTAAGAAGGCCAGTTCCGCTCCCTGAATGCTTCCAAGGACTGGGACGTGTATTTCTCCAGCAACTCCTCGAAGTGATTGCTGAGGAACTCCTCGACAGCAGCATCAGCAAGAACATCGACAGACCTGCCAGAAACAGCACTGAGTATTTTCAGAAGCTTGATTAGCCGCCCTTTTAGAAGAACGGCGTGGTCTCGTTGTACGGGGTTTAAAGACATCGTTTTGAGTGATTCGTGTGTTTAGTTTTGAGTCTCAGGAGTCTCGCGGATTTTATTTCGAGGGATCAGCCGCCTGAACAGGAAAGTTGGTGCAGACGGCATCACATAAGTAGGTAATGAGCTGGGTCGTCGTCATCTCAGTGGATTCATAAGACTCAACGATGCTCTCCACATCAATCATCAGTTGTTTGCGGCACTGAAGCACTTCAAGGTTGTTCATGATGTAATTAGGAAGAAAGGCGATAACCGGACCAGCGGTTGACCTGGTCCATAGCTTTGACCATCTGAGACACAGCCTGAAAGTTGTTATCCGCAGCAGCCACATCGGTGAGATGGGCGAGCTGAGACATCAACGAGGCTTGATCAACCGGCTGGAACGATTCCTCAGCACTCGGCCCGTGATCGGATATATCGATCTCTTGCTGGGCTTTGGTGATCACTTCGTAGGCGGTTGACCTAGAGACCTGGAACTTAGTTGCGAGCATCGTGGCGATCGAGGCTACGCGAACGTTGCGTTCGAGAAAGGCACAGGCGAATGAAACCCGCTGCCCCATCTCCCGTTGGGTCGTCATGTTGTTGGGTCGAAAAAGCGCCGCAGTCGCGGCATCGATACCCTACCACATCAGAACTCGGAAAAGTCGGACAAAATCTGAAGAACCCAGGCCCTTGCGATATATCGATCCCTGGTGCTATCTTTCTGATGTAGCACCCAACCACTCAAAAACGTGACTACGACAGAAGCGAACCACGCCGAACGCAACGCAACAGGCCACGCCCAGACCATCGAGGCGCTCTATGAGCTGCACTGCTGGGACGCCGACACGTCCACGCCACTGACCGACGAAGCAAAGGACATCCTGGCTTATCTTGCCTGGAGCAATGACGGTTCTACCGCCGATGCTTTCCAAGATGCAGTCACGGAGTACGCCCGCGAGATTCCGCTGAGCGTAACGGTGCGTTCTGATTGGCACTTTCCAGGCGAAGCTTTCACCGCTGCCGAGTTCGAGATCTTGCTTTCTACCGGCGGCCCCGCCTGTCGCATTATTGGCGAACTGAATCGTGGTTCGGTTGCCTGGCAGTCAGGCTGTAGGCCAGTCATGCAACATCAGGACTGGTTCAAGCCGTGGACCGAATCAAGCTACGACATCGACACCAACGCGCTGCTCTGGTTCTGTGAGCAGTTCTACTACGGAGAGTGAAACAATGGGACAACACAAAATCACAAGCGCCACCGCTAAAAAGCTCGGCATTCACGAGTTTGATCAGCAGTTCAATTCTTCGTACAAATCTCCCTGCCTCAAATCTGTTATGGAATCCCTTTTAATGGCGAGGGGCTATCTCGTTCACTTGAATGAGAAGTCACAAGGGCATGGAATGTACGAGAGCCTTGCACTCAGTAGCGTTACGGACGGGATCGGAGTGTTACAGGACATCATCAACACCCTGGAACATCAGCAAACCGAACAAATGCGTTTAATAGGCCGTAGAGAACCTGAGCAGGCTATCAACTATTGCAAATCAGCCATTGAAGAAGTTCATCAACGTTGGCTTTCTAAGAAATAAGCCCCCGTAGGGGCTCATAGTGAATCAGCTCGATCCTTGCGCTGCTGGAGATATATCCGCAGCGCTTTTTCGCGGTCGATGTTGTGTTGACGCATTAGAAGCCGGATGGCAGCTTCAGCGTCAAGCCCTGGAATGTGTTTCATAACTTGGCATAACGTGGATGGCATGGCTCGTCGGGATAGAGAAATTCCATTCCGATGATTTCTGCCTCTCTGGCACAGATTCCTAAAACAGCCTTGCGGCGTGCTAGGACTTCGCGGCGGCTGTCCTCGTGCCACAACGTCCTGAGGAGGTCGTCGCAGCGTTCGAGGTCAGCAACACAAACGGCAATCTTTTGCTGGGGTGTCAAAGTCATGCCAGCTCCTGGATCATTTCATCCAGCTCAGGATAATTCACAAACACGTTGTTGAAGTAAACCCCATCAGGTGTTTGCGGCAGAATGATTCCGTCGGTGATATATGTGAGAAACTCAGCGTAATCACCACAGGCGCAACCTATGGAGTACAGGTTGAAGTCATTCTGGATCCAAAGAGCAACATTCCAGGTCTCGTAATTGGACCATCCGTTGTAAGTTTCGGCAACCATGATTAGAAGAAGAAAGTGTTACCCAGGATGTGAAGTCCTGGGTTTGATGTCACTTGAACACCTGAGGACAGAGAACTTTAGTGAAGTTCCGCAGTCTGTCTAGGACAAGGTGCGAAACATTCTCTATCTCATTCTCTGGAACCTCATCCGTTCCCGTCGTTGTTGTGACATAACGGAGAAGATCAGGGAAGATGGAATCTTCGAATTGATCATCCCACGTTTTGTCTGAGACAAAGTGAAGAAAACCCGGGAGAAGATCCCGGGCGATGTTGTTAGCTTGATCTGTCATGGTCACACGAAGCTAGGAAGGTCAGGTTCGAGGCCCTGGGCCTTGAAGCAGTGAGCCGGTTCAACCCGCGTCATGATTGCCGCGAGTCGTTCGGCTTCGTGCTTAGCAAGGGGCCGGTGGTATCCCCTGACGGGGACCCAGCCGGCTTTGATGCCCTTCCATTGAGCGATGACGTAGCGCATTGGATCAGTTGGATTGGGTTTGCTTGGATTCGGACCATGAGTCACGGACACGCTTGATCTGAGCCTCCAGGTCGTTGAGCAGTTGCTCATCCCTGGCGCGGCTCTTCTCATCGTGATACTTGAGCCCGGAGACTAGGTTGGCGATTGCCTTGAAAGCCTGGGGCGACTCAATACCCTCAATGCGTACCTCGTCCCGTGTTGTGCTATCGGTGACGGACAACGATAGGCTGTCCTGCCACGCGTAGCACTGCATGGAGAGGCGAGCATTGGGGACCGTGATGGTCCGGAGCGTTTGCTCTTGCATTGGTATGCGATTGTCAAGGTGCAGTGACCGGAGACCACAACAGGTCAGGGAGCACAGGCCTGCCGGACTACCGGAACGTTCAGGCGCTGGGGCATAGGACGCCGAAGCGCCGCAGCCGTCTCAGTTGTGGCGTCAGCGGAACCAGTCGGTCCGTGTTGCTGACTCTGTCAGTGTAGCAGATCACTGGCCGGATGGCAAGTGGTTAGCTAGTGGTGGTGAGGTCTCCCTCTCCCCCTCTGACTCTGTCAGTGTAGCACCCTATGGGGTGTCTTGGGAGGGGTTAGTGTTCAGTTTGCTGACTGGCACAGCGGCGGCCCGGGAACCTGCTGAAACACCATCAAAAATCATCAGTGTAGTACCCCTAAAGTATAGAGTGCTAGGGGGCAGGGGTCAAGTCCCCTGGATCCCAGTAAAACGGGCCAAAATAATACAAGTACGCTAGTTTTTATCCAAGTCGATAAAGTAAAAACGGAATGCAGCAAACTATGGCGGAAGACACCGCTAATAAATTCGATAGCGGCTTTGAAGGCGAAGCAGAAAAGCAGGATGAAATAAAAAAGCAACGTCCATTCGGCCCAAAAAGCACTAAAGAAGCACAACTAGCCCGCATCCAACGCCTCTACAAGCGTCAACTAGAAGGTCTTCCCGTCCGACAACTCGTCCTGGAACACGCCGCCAAAGAACAAATTGGCATCGCCACCGCCTGGCGCGATTGGAAGGGTGTTTATGAACTCGTTGCCGAAGATTTCGAACGCGAGCGCACCAAAATGGCGGGCCGCATCTTCATGCAACGCCAACGCCTCTTCAACGCGGCCATGAAACGGGGCCAAATGCAAACCGCAGCCAACGTCCTCGACTCCCTGGCACGTCAAGTCGGCTGCGACATGCCCGAACAGACCAGCTCACTCCCCGAAATTCGGGTCACCGTCGAACCACCACCCGAAATCGCTGGATCAGATGCTGCCCAACTCCCTGAAGCCGAAGTAATCGACATCGAAAATGAGCAACACGATTAACATCAGCCTCAAAAAAGCTCAATCCGAAGTTTTTTACAGCAAAAAACGTTTCCGAGTCCTCGTCGCAGGCCGCCGTTTTGGCAAGTCATACCTCGCCTGCATAGAACTATTCACCAAAGCCCTGGCACGATCCGGAGAAACCTTTTTCTACTGCGCCCCCACCTACCGCATGGCGAAAGACATCGCCTGGAAAGTTCTCAAAAAGATAATCCCACCCCAGTACATCCGCAGCAAAAATGAAACCGACCTCAAAATCGAACTTGTCAATGACTCCACCATCGAACTAAAAGGAACCGAAAACGCCATGGCTCTCCGTGGCCGCAGCTTGTCTGGCGTGGTACTCGACGAGGCCGCCTTCATGGACTCCAGCGTCTGGTTCGAGGTCATCCGCCCCGCCCTCGCGGACAAACAAGGCTGGGCACTCTTCATTAGCACTCCAGACGGTACGGCAAGCTGGTTCTACGACATGTGGTGCTATGTCCCAGAAGACAAAACAGACGACTGGCAACGCTGGTGCTTCACAACCATCCAGGGCGGAAACGTACCACCAGAGGAGGTTCAAGCCGCAAGAGCTCAACTTGACTCGCGCACATTCCGCCAGGAATTCGAAGCGTCGTTCGAGAACCTAAGCGGCCTCGTCGCCGTCAGCTTCGCCGACGCCAACATCTCCAAAGAAGTCCAAGACCTGCCCGTCCTCCCTCTCCTACTAGGCGTCGACTTCAACGTCGACCCCATGTCTGGCATTTGCGCCGTCAAAAAGGGCGACGTCCTCTGGGTCTTCGACGAAATCATCATGACCGGCGGCGCAACCACCTGGGACTTCTGCGAAGAAGTACAGAATCGCTACGGCGTGGACCGACGCATCATCAGCTGCCCCGACCCCACCGGCGGAGCCCGCAAAACCCAAGGCGTTGGAACAACAGACCACAACATCCTGCGCAAGTCCGGTTTCACTGTGTCAACCCCACGCGCCCCCTGGAAGATCCGCGACAAGATCACTTGCGTCAATACCGCCCTGCTCGACGCCACAAACACCCGCCGCCTATTTATCCACCCCCGCTGCAAAGAGCTGATCAAATCACTCCGCACACTTACCTACGCCCCTGGAACGGGCCTACCCAACAAAAACCTTGGTGTTGACCATGCCTTCGATGCTCTGGGCTACCTATGCCTACAAGTATTCAACTTGGCTAAACCAGAAAACATCGGAGCCACGAACTATCGTGTGTGGTAGGCGTCCCCATCGATCATGCGAAAAACCGCTGGTTCGTCCAAAAAGAAGAAAGCGTCTTCCAAAAGGGGTAAGAACCCTGCTAAGGCGCGGTGCGAGGGCTATCTCCGATCTCTGGCGAAAGGCAAAAAGAAAAGCTCTAAGTGACCCCAGAATTAGAAGAAGCCTTGCACGCGCTCTACAAAGGGCAAACGAACGTCGCCGTAAAAGCAAAGGAGCTTGACATGCCCTTAGCGGCCTTAAAGAAGTACTTAACTGCGTTTATTGAGTCGCTACCGATAGACGAGAGCGTGTGGCAGCGTGATTTTGAACTAAGCTGGCCTTATCTGACTTAGTCGACTAATGCCCGGACATTACGGCCACGGCGGTAAGAAAAAGCCCAAAGGCAAGGGCAAAAAGAAGAAGTAGCATCGGGCTATAAGCGGCCAGATCCATGCCTAAAAAACGCGGCCTCTACGCCAACATCAACGCGAAGCGTAAACGCATCGCCGCTGGATCTGGCGAAAAGATGCGCAAACCCGGAGCTAAGGGCGCACCAACCGCCAAAGACTTCGAGGACTCCGCCAAAACCGCCAAAAAGCGCAAACCTAAAAAGAAGTAATGGGTACTCGCATCGTTCCGGGCTTCTGCACCCACATGGAAGTGGACGCCGAATCCCGCATGACCGAGGCAACTTTTGCCTTTATGACCCCCACTGACGTGGAAGATTTTGCCGGACTCATGGCCCGCCTAGCATCGGGTATAGAGGTGATGATTTCGGTCGACGACGATGACGATTGAGCGCGGGGGCGAAAAATTCAGCGGCTACAACAAGCCCAAGCGCACCCCTGGCCATCCGAAGAAGTCACATGCGGTCCTTGCAAAAGAGGGCGACAAAGTAAAACTTATCCGCTTCGGCCAGCAAGGCGTCAAGGGAAGCCCCAAAGGCACAGCTAGAAACAAGTCTTTCAAAGCCCGCCACGCAAAAAACATTGCAAAAGGCAAGATGTCTGCGGCCTATTGGGCCAATCGCACGAAGTGGTAAAAGCTGCTTTAGCTAGACTAAAGCTACAAAGTGTTGAACTTGCCCAGCGGTCATGGCCCTTTACCCCTTTAACACTGTCGGGCTGACCGCTCTAACTGCGGCCGGCACTACCGCAGCGACAGAAGTAAAAGCTTCTGAAGTTACGTTCCAGGTGACGGTGACAGACATCAACACCAATGTGGTGGTGCGGTTTGAGGGCAGTTTGGACGGGACGAACTTTTTTAACCTAGATCAATCAGGCTCTGACACTACGATCACAGCAAACGGAACGTATGGGTTTGCTCTGAACGGGATGCCTGTGACGCATGTGCGCTTGCGTCTTGTCAGCCTGTCGGGCTCTGGAAATTCCACATCTGTTGCAAGCGTTATTGGAGCGCTGTGACCAATGGCTAGAAATCTGCGTGTTGGCGTTCAACGCGGTTTACGCCAAAGCATTGGCGGTGGCTTAGGTACGGGCGACATTTTTACGTTGTCTCCAGCCTCGTTTGATTTCAGCCGCACCAAAACAAGTGACAGTCGAATCACGTTTACCCGCGCCAGCAGCGGAACTTTTGTTGATGCGGATGGTCTAATCAAA
>FUFK010037940.1_pt1 | contig 46775 bp, 37 predicted proteins | sample 1021851 | NCBI WGS metagenome assembly FUFK01 (sample SAMEA51879418, study PRJEB19060) | metagenome
CTGCCCGGCGTTGCCGCCGGTCAGGGCAACAACAACGACTATCGCGTCAAGACCAACGCCTTCGCGCTGTTCACGCACAACATCATCAACATCAGCGACAAGTTGACGCTGACGCTGGGTGCGCGCTGGAACTACGAAAAGAAGGACTTCACCGCGACCGTCAACAACAACACCGGCAGCTGCACCTTCTTCAACCAGGTGCGCGCGGGCAACACGGCGGCGGTGCAATATGCCACGCTGCTGCGCCAGCTCGGCCTGTTCAACAACCTGTTCCTGCTGGCGTGCAACCCGGCGATCAACTCCGAGTTCAACGGCAGCTACGCCGATAACCAGGATGAGAGCAAGATCACCGGCACCGCCAAGCTGGCGTACAAGGTGAACTCCGACATCCTGGTCTATGGTGGCTATGACCGCGGCTACAAGTCGGGCGGCTACAATATGGACCAGGCGACGTTCGACAGCGTCCTGCTCGGCGGCAACGGTCCGCAGGGCAGCGATCTGGCGTTCGGATCGGAGTCGGTCGATGCCTATGAAATCGGCGTGAAGACCCAGTGGGGCCGCGCCTTCACCTTGAACATCGCCGGTTTCTACCAGAAGTTCAGCGACCTTCAGTCGCTGGTGTTCAGCGGCAACAACTTCGTCGTCCAGAATGTCGACAGCACGACCAGCAAGGGTGTCGAGATTGAATCGATCATCCAGCCGGTGCGCCCGCTCACCTTCCGCCTGGGCTACAGCTTCATTGACGCCAAGTACGACGCCGACAACAACTTCGTCGGCACGCCGCTACAGGGTCAGGAAGGCCGTCAGGTCAGCAACCAGCCCAAGCATACGGTGACGATCGCGACGACCTGGACGCCGCAGATCACCAGCGGCATCCGCGGGCTGGTGCATGTCGACATGCGCTACAACAGCGAAGTCAACATTCCGTCGAACAACCCGAACCCGACCACGGGCCGGACCGCGCTGTACAACCCGGGCTATGCGCTGCTGGGTGCCCGCGTTGGCATTCAGACCGATGACGGCAAGAAGAGCCTGGAGTTCTTTGTCGAGAACCTGACCAACCAATATTACCACATCACCGGCTTTGCGGTGCCGGAGCAGACCGGCAACTACGCCGCCTACCCGGGCCTGCCGCGCTTCTTCGGCGTCAAGGCGAAGGTTGGCTTCTAATCGACCCGGCGGGCTCTGCGGGGTCCGCCAGGGAATGCAGGGGGCGCGCTCGGGAAACCGGGCGCGCCCCTTTCGCGTTCATGCTCCCGGAACGGCAGACTCGGGAGACTCGACCATGGCCAAGAAGCTGAAAAAGGGCGACCGCGTCCGCTGGAATGCCCCTGGAGGCACCGCAAAGGGCGAAGTTCTCCACAAACAAGTGTCAGATACCACCATCAAGGGGCATCAAGTACGTGCATCGCGCGAAGAACCGCAGTACATCGTGCGCAGCGACAATGGTGGCGAGGCATCGCACAAGCCGTCGGCGCTGACTAAGATTTGAGCCGGCATCGGGTTGTCGGCTCGCAAAGGAGAAGAATAGAATGGCCGAAAAGAAGGCATCCGGCGGCGCCCGTGGCGGCATCGCAAAGCCCGTCACCCCCTCGCCTGAGCTCGCCGCGATCGTCGGCACCGCAGAGCTGCCGCGCAGCGAGATCGTCAGCAAGATGTGGGAGTACATCAAGAAGAACGATCTCCAGAACCCCGCGAACAAGCGCGAGATCCTGGCCGACGACAAGCTGAAGCCCATTTTTGGAGCGGACAAGGTGACGATGTTCGAGATGAACAAGCACATCGCGAAGCACGTCAAGTAAGTTCACGTTCCGGAGCAATCCGGATCGGACAGCGAGAGCCTCCGGAGCCACTGGCTTCGGAGGCTTTTTCGATCCAAGATAGGCTCCGCGCTTTCGCGTGGACCGGGGGAACCAGGCGTGGACGGGCATACGGGCAGATTGTTGGAGCGGCTTCCGCTTGCCCGCGCGCATCGCTGGCAGGGCTATGCCGCGGCATTGGCGCTGTCGCTGACCGGGCTGGTCGCGCGCTGGGCGCTGGGCGACGCATTTCCGCCGGGCTTTCCGTTCCTGACCTTCTTTCCGGTAGTGGTGCTGTCAGGCTTTCTGTTCGGGCGCGGGCCGGGCATCCTCGCCGCAATAATCTGCGGGTTGCTTGCCTGGTATTTCTTCATCCCGCCGGTGATGAGCCTGACGCTCGCGCCCGGCGCGGGACTGGCTCTGGGTTTCTATGTCGGCGTAGTCGCCGTCGATCTGTTGCTGATCGACTGGATGCAGCGCGGCACCGCGCGGCTGCGCGCAGAGCGCGAGCGCAGCCAGATGCTGGCCGAGCGGAGCCAGTTGCTGTTCAGCGAATTGCAGCACCGGGTGTCGAACAATCTGCAGATGGTGGGTGCGGTGCTGGCCTTGCAGCAGCGCAGCGTCAGCGACCCTGCGGCGCGTCAGGCGCTGAGCGACGCGTCCACCAAATTGCAGACCATCGGACGCATCCAGCGCCAGCTTTACGACCATAGCGGCGAGCCGCAGACGCTGGAGCGGATGCTGCCCGATCTGGTGCAGGACGTGTTGGCGACGGCGGGCAAGCCGGGCGTCACGGCGGCGGTCGATGTCGATGCGCAGATCATGCTGCCCCCGGATGCGCTGATCCCGGTCGCGCTGATTGTCGCCGAAACCATCGCCAATGCCGTCGAGCATGGCTTTGCCGGACGCGACACGGGGCGGATCGCGGTGCAGATGCGCGCCGATTCGGCAACGGTGACGCTGACCATTGCCGATGACGGGGCGGGACCGCCGCCGGGCTTTACGTCCGCCGGAGCGACGAGCCTGGGGCTACGCATCTCGCGCACGCTGGCCGAGCAGCTGGGCGGTAGTTTCGACCTGTCACCGCGCGACGGCGGCGGCGCGATCGCAACGCTGAGCTTTCGCCCGGCCTGACACAGCGTAGCTCAGGCGGTCACTGGCGTTGCGGCGCCGACTGGCCCGCCCACCGCCTTCAGCCGCGCGCAGAGCCACGCCAGACCGCGGTCCATGCTGCGGGCACTGTGAAACTGCATCATCTCGCGCATCAGCGGCAGCGGGAATGGCGGCTCCTGAATGACGAGCCCCAGCACGGGAGCAAGCTCCTTGGCGAGCCGCTCATGCATCAGCGCCAGCCGCGACGTTCCCGGCAGGATCCACGGGACCTGCGAGAATGCGGCGCATACCACTTCGACGCGGCGCTGCTCCCCCAGCCCGCGCAGATAATTGTCGATGAAGGTGCCGTCGCGTGACACGCTGGTGGCGACATGGCCGCTGGCGAAATAGGTTTCGGCATCCAGTGGCCGTTGCATCGCAGGGTTCGACGCACAGCCGACCACGACGTGGCGTTCTTCGAACAGCAATTCACGCGGATGATCGGGGCTGAGAAACTGTTCGGGGGAGATCAGCAGGTCGATCTCGCCATCGTCCAGCATTTCGAGAATGTCCGAGCGCGGCAGCGTAATCTCGATCTGGATGTGCGGCGCTTCTTTATGGAGCAGCCGCAAGGCCGGACCGAGCAGCACGGTCGTGATATAGTCGGAGCCGACGACGCGGAACTTGCGCTGCGACTGGGCGGGATCGAAGCGCATGCCGCTGGCGAGGATCGCACGCATGTTGAGCAACGCGGCGGACACGTCGGGGGCAAGCGACAGCGCGGCGGCGGTCGGCACCATGCGCTTGCCATGCTGAACCAGAATTTCGTCGGAAAACGACTCGCGCAGCCGCTTGAGCGCGGCGCTCATTGCCGATTGCGTGAGATTCAACCGCTCCGCCGCGCGGGTGACGCTGCGCTCTTCGATCAGAACATCGAATGCGATCAACAGGTTGAGATCGAATTGATCGAGCCGCATCCATCAATTCCATTTGTGCTAAACNATAGAAACAAATCGTTATGATAATTGATNGGCTTTGACCATCCTCAATGCAGAGGCGCGCTCATCGAAGCGGCGCCCAGGGAGGGTTGTCTGATGAAAAAATTGCTTCTCGCGGGGACCGCGATCCTCGTCGCCCATGCCGCTCCGGCGTTTGCGCAGGAGGCACCTGCTGCCCCGGCCGCAGCCGAAGAGACCGACGGTCTTCAGGACATTGTCATCACCGCGCAGCGTCGGTCTGAATCGCTGCAGCGCGCTGCGGTTGCCGTCACCGCCGTGACCGGCGACGATCTGGCCCAGTCGGGCATCACCGAAACCGCCAATCTCGGCAAGCTCGTTCCGTCGCTCGTCGTCCAGCCGACCGGCGGCACGACCAGCTTCTTCCTGCGCGGGGTCGGCACCAATTCGCAGAACTCGTTCTCGGAGAACGCCGTCGCGTTCAACTTCAACGGCGTCTATGTCGGCCGCCCGACCGCACCCGCCGGCGTCTTCTATGACCTGGAGCGCGTCGAAGTGGTCAAGGGGCCGCAGGGCACGCTCTATGGCCGCAACGCCACCGGCGGCGCGATCAACGTGCTGCCGAAAAAGCCGATTCTCGGCAAGTTCGGCGGTGAAGCGCTGCTCGAATATGGCAATTACGACAGCAAGAAGGGCTTCCTCGCGCTCAACGTGCCGATCGGCGACATGGTCGCGCTGCGCGTCGCCGGGCAGATCGTCGATCGCGACGGATACATCTCCGACGGCTATGACGACGACAAGGGTGAGGCGGTACGTGCGTCGCTGCTGATCGAGCCGTCCGACCGCTGGTCGATGACGTTGGTCGCCGATTATTACAACCAGCATGGCAAGGGCGGCGGCGCGGTGCTGTTGCCCGAGGCGCGCTATACCGTCCCGGCGCTGGAGGATCGCGTCAGCGTGTCCGACCCGCGCGCGCACACGGCGATCCGCGCGCTCGCCTCGACGCTGTTCGCTCCGCCCTTCTGCGGCGGTGCCGGCGGGTTCGTGACCAGCGGCTGCGTCGCGCTGCCCGGCACCGACGGGTTCCTCGACAACCAATTCTATGGCGTCAGCGCGACGGTGGTCGGCGATCTCGGCTTCGGCACCCTGACCGTGCTGCCGGCATGGCGGCGCTCGGACGTCAAGTTCCGCACCTACCTGCCCGGCTTCGCGGGCGACATCACCGACCTGGCCGAGCAGACCTCGGTCGAAGTGCGGCTGTCGTCCAACGAGGATCAGAAGCTGCGCTATGTCATCGGCGGCTTCTATTTCGGCGAGAATCAGGCGACCGAGAATTTCTTCCGCCAGGGCAATATCTCGACCACCCGCTTCACCCCGCGCCTCAATACCGAGAGCGTCGCGGCGTTCGGCCAGTTGACCTTCGACCTCAGCGACAGCCTGCGCCTCGTCGCGGGTGGCCGGTACACGCGGGAGGACAAGAAGCAGCTGACCTCGACCGCGTCGGGCGGTCTGCCCGGTCCGGTCACGCCGCCGCTGAGCGTGCCGTTCACCGGCGACCTGAGCTTCGAGAAATTCACCTGGAAGGCGGGCGTCGAGTTCGACGCGGGTCCGGCGTCGCTGATCTATGCCAACGTCGCGACCGGCTTCAAGGCGGGCGGCTTCTTCGTCGCGCAGCCGCCGAACAACACGTTCCGCCCGGAATCGCTGACCGCCTACACCGTCGGCGCGAAGAACCGCTTCCTCGACAACAAGCTGCAGCTCAATTTCGAGGCGTTCTACTGGGACTATAAGGACCAGCAGATCACCTATGTCGGCGGCGTGCCGACCGGCAGCGGCGTGTTCGCTCAGGGTTCGATCACGGTCAATGCGGGCAAGTCGCACATTTACGGCGCCGAGTTCGAGGCGCGGTTTGCGCCGAGCCGCAACGACCTGTTCAACCTCAATGTCCAGTATCTCAAGGGCAAGTATGACAGCCTGCAGACGGCGAACTTCTCGCCGACCGGCGCGCCGGTCACGACGGGCTGCACCACGCTGGGCAGCCGCGCGGCCAATCCGGGGATCAACAACGCCCGCTTCTACGACATCGACTGCTCGGGCAAGCCGACGGTCAACTCGCCGGAATGGGCGATCAATGTCGGCTATGAGCGCACGTTCGAGCTGACCGGCGACCTCGACTTCATCGCGGGCGCGCGGGCGAATATCGAGAGCAGCCGCTTCATGAACTCCAACTATCGTCCTGAAGAAAAGCAGGACGGGTTCGTGATGGCCGATGCGTTCGTGACGCTGCGCAGCCAACAGGGGTGGAGCGTTACCGGCTTCGTCAACAATCTGACCGATGAGGAAGTGCTGGCGCGTGCGGGCACCCGCCCGATCCTCGACTTCCCGGTCGGTACGCTGCGTCCGCCGCGCACCTATGGTGTCCGCGTCGGGTTCGACTTCTGATGCGCGCGTCGCTTCTGGGGCTGGCGGTTGCGGCGGCACTCGCGGCATCGCCCGCCACCGCACAGCAAGCGCCGCCCCAGGGCGATGCGTTCATCACGCTCGGCACGATGGGCGGGCCGGTGGCGAGCCGCGACCGGTCGCAGCCCGCCAATGCACTGGTCCATGACGGGCGCGTCTATCTGGTCGATGCCGGGGACGGCGCAGTCCAGCAGCTGACCAAGGCGGGATACCAGCTGCCCCGCGTGCGTGCCGTGTTCCTGAGCCATCTCCACACCGACCATACCGGCGGCCTGTCGGCGGTGCTGGGGCTGCGCAACCAGACCAATGTCGCCGAAAAGCTGACCGTCTATGGCCCGCCGGGCACGCGTGAGCTGGTCGCGGGCATGGTTGCGTCGATGCAGCCGGCGGCGCGGGTCGGTTACGGCATTCCGGGCCAGCCCTGGGCGCCGCCTGCCGATACCGTCACCGTCATCGAGCTGACCGATGGCGACAAGATGGTCGTGGACGGGATGACCGTCACGGCGGCGCAGAACAGCCATTACGACTTCGCGCCCGGCAGCGTCGAGGACCGGAACTACAAGTCGCTGTCGCTGCGCTTCGACCTGCCCGGTCGGTCGATCGTCTATACCGGCGACACCGGGCCGAGCGCGGCGGTGGAGAAGCTCGCCAGGGGCGCGGACCTGCTGGTCAGCGAGATGATCGACATGGCCGCGACGATGGCGACGGTCGCGCGCAATTCGCCCGACATGCCGGCTCCGGCCAAGCAGAAGCTGGAGCAGCATCTGTCGACCCATCATCTGACGCCCGAGGCGGTCGGCGATCTCGCTGCGCGCGCCGGGGTCAAGGCGGTGGTCATCACCCATTTCGCGGGCGGGACCCCAGATCCGGTCCGCACGCAAGGCTATATCGCCCAGGTCCGCGCGCGCTTTGCCGGGCCGATCACCCTCGCCAACGACCTCGACCGTTTCTGAGAGAGCAGACATGAATTCCGGTAACATTCTCGTCATCGGCGGCGGCATCGGCGGCCTGACCGCCGCGATCGCGCTGCGCGCCAAGGGCTTTGACGTCACGGTGATCGAGCGCGATCCCGACTGGTCGGTCTATGGCGTCGGCATCATCCAGCAATCGAACGTGATCCGCGCGATGGCGCAACTCGGGCTGATCGACGAATATGTGGCGTCCGGCGTCGGGTTCGATGCGGTCGAGATTTTCACGCCGACGGGGGTCAAGGTTGCGCGCGTGCCGACCCCGCGGCTGGTCGACGGCTATCCCGCCAATATGGGTATCGCCCGTCCGGCGCTGCACAAGATCCTGGGCGACCGTACCATTGCCAGCGGCGCGAAGGTGCTGCTCGGCGCCACCGCGACGCATCTGCGGGACGATGGCGCGGGCGTCGATGCGACCTTATCCAATGGCGAGCAAGCCCGCTTTGATCTCGTGATCGGGGCCGACGGCGTTTACTCGCAGACGCGCGCGGCGCTGTTCCCGGAGCTGGCCGGCCCGCAATTCACTGGGCAAGCGGTGTGGCGCTACAACCTCCCCCGCCCCGCCGACCTCGACGCGCTGCAGGCGTATAATGGGCCGACCGGGGTCGGACTGGTGCCGATCTCAGAAGACCTGATGTATATCTATGTGACCACGCCCGAGCCGGACAATCCGCGCTACCCGCGTGAGGGGCTGGCAGCGGTCATGCGCTCGAAGATGGCGGGTTGCGCGCCCTATATCCGCGAACTGTCGGAACTGGTCACCGACGATGATAGCGTCGTCTACCGCCCGCTCGAAGGCATGCTGGTCGAGGGTGAGTGGCATCGCGGGCGGATCGCGCTGCTCGGCGATGCGGTGCACGCGACCACCCCGCATCTGGGCCAGGGCGCGGGCATGGCGATCGAGGACAGCCTCGTGCTGGCCGAGGAACTGGTGCGACATGACGATGTCGAGACCGCGCTGACCGCTTACCGCAACCGCCGCTTCGATCGCTGCGCCTATATCGTCCGCTCCAGCCTGGCGATCTGCATGGGCCAGATCGGCAAGGGGCCGCCGGTCGATAATGCCAAGGCGACGCATGAGATGTTCCAGGTCGTCGCGGAACCGATCTGAGGGAAATGACATGACCCAGCACGCGACGACCCGGCATGGCGTGATCCTGATGCTGACCGCGGTGATGCCGACGATGGCGATCATCGCGCTCGTGCCGGTGCTCCCGCTGCTGCTGCGCGAATTTGCGGGCGTGCCCGGCGCGGCTGTGCTGGTGCCGATGGCACTGACCATCCCTGCCCTGTGCGTTGCGCTGTTCTCGCCGGTTGCCGGGTGGCTGTCGGACAAGCTGGGGCGCAAGCGGCTGCTGATTACCGCGCTGGTCGGCTATGCCGGGTTCGGACTGTTGCCGCTGCTGCTCGACGACCTGCGCATGATCCTCGCCGCGCGCGTGGCGCTGGGGGTGACCGAAGCGATCATCATGACCGTCGCGACCGCGCTGGTCGGCGATTACTTCACCGGCGAGCGGCGCGAACGCTGGGTATCGATCCAGATCGCCACCGCCAGCGTCAGCGCGATCGTGTTGATCGCGGCGGGCGGCGCGCTGGGCGAGGCTTTGGGATCGCGCGGGCCGTTCTGGCTGTATCTGCTGGCGCTGCCGGTGGCGCTGGGTGCGGCGATCATCCTGTTCGAACCGGCCAAGACTGGCGCGACCGCACCCGCTGCGGCGGGCAAGGCACAGGGGATCGCGATGCTGGTCGCGATCACCTTCGGCATTGGCATGCTGTTCTACACCCTCATCGTTCAGCTGGGTCCGGTGATCGAGGCGACCGGGGTCACCTCGCCTGCCACGATCGGGCTGGCCGGGGCCGCGGCCAATCTCGGCGTAATGGCGGGGTCGATGCTGTTCGGGCGGCTGAAGGGCTGGTCGGGCGAGACGTTGCTGTCGATCGGGCTGCCGCTGGTCGCGCTGGGCTATGTCGGCATCGCGCTGTCGACAAGCTTCGCACTGACCGCCGCATGCGCCGTGGTGATCTCGGTCGGCAATGGCCTGATGCTCCCGACGATGCTCGCCTGGGTGCTGCGCCGCCTGCCGCCCGAGACGCGCGGGCGCGGGACGGGGGTGTGGACCGGATCCTTCTTCCTCGCCCAGTTCGTCGCGCCGATCGTCGCGGTCGCGCTGTCGGGCGTGCTCGGCGGCCTGTCGGGCGTCTTCCTTTTCTATGCCGCTGCGGCTGGTGTCGGTGCGGTCATCGCACTGCTGCGTCGCGGCGCTGCCACTCAAGGAGCATGAACATGACCAAGCCAGTCCGCCGCGTTGTCACCGGCCATGATGCCAGCGGCCGCGCGATGATCCAGGAGGATGGCGCGGCGCCGCGCGTGCAGCAGATCGGCGGACCGTCGGGGCCGATGTTCCACGAAATCTGGAACACCCAGTCGACCCCCGCCCTTCTCGACGCCGCGTCGGGCGAGCCGCATGAGGACGGCATCAAGCTCGCCCCGCCCAAGGGCGGCACCCGCATCCGCGTGCTCGACATCCCGCCCGAGAGCGACGAGATCCGCACCATGTCGCCCGAAGAGGCGCAGGCGCATTTCGCGGAGGTCGGCGCGGGCGACGCATCGGCGCATTCTGGCGAAGGCAGCCGCCACGCGCTGATGCACCGCACCGAGACGATCGATTACGGCATCGTGCTGGAGGGCGAGCTGGTCCTGATCATGGACGAGGGTGAGACGACCGTTCGCGCGGGCGATATTGTGATCCAGCGCGGCACCAACCATGGCTGGTCGAACCGCTCGGACGCCAATTGCCGCATCGCCTTCATCCTGATCGACGGCGAATTCGCGCCTGAGCTCAAGCGGTAATGTTGCTGGCGATCACCGGCGCGGCGGGGTTCGTCGGCCGGGCGGTCGTGCGCCAGCTTGCCGAGCGGCACCCGCAGGTCGAGCTGTTGCTCGCCGACCGGGAGGTCGCGGGACCCGATGGGTATGAGACGCTTGCGGGCGACCTGACCGATCCGGCGGTGATCGCCGCGCTGACCGCGCCGCGCGTCGACGCGGTGCTGCATCTCGCTGCGCTACCGGGCGGCGCGGCGGAGCGCGATCCCGCCGCGTCGCGGACGATCAACCTCGATGTGCCATTGGCGCTGATCGAGGCGATGCGCGGGCGCAGGCTGGTGATCGCGGGGTCGATCGCGGTGTTCGGCGGAGTGCTGCCCGATCCGGTGGACGACGCAACGGTCCCCACCCCGGCGAGCGTCTATGGCACGCACAAGCGCATGGTCGAGCTGGCCTTTGGCGATGCAGTGCGGCGCGACGCGGTGTCGGGCTTTGCGCTGCGCCTGCCCGGCATCGTCGCCCGCCCATCGGCTGCGGGTGGCTTTGGGTCGGCGTTTCTCAGCGACATCTTCCACACCGCGCTGGCCGGAACGCCGCTGTGCGTGCCGGTTGCGGTGGACGCCACCAGCTGGCTGATGTCGGTGCGCTGCTGCGCCGCCAATCTGGTGGCGGCGGCACTGAGCGAGCGGACAGCGCAGGAGGCGGTGACGATACCGGCGCTACGTGTGACCATCGGCGATCTGGTTGCCGAACTGGCGCGCCATGGCGATGTGTCGGGCATCAGGTTCGAGGAGATCCCGGCGACGCGCGCGACATTCGGCAGCTATCCCGACCTGACCACCGCGCGCGCGGATTCGCTTGGCTTTCGGCATGATGGAGGCCTGACGCAATTGGTGGAGACGGTGCTTGCCGATCTCTGATCCGCTCGCCGCCTTTCGCCTCGACGGGCGCACCGCGCTGATCACCGGGCCGGTGCGCGGGATCGGGCTGGCGATTGCGCGGCTGTTTGCGGGAGCGGGCGCGCGACTGGTGCTGGCCGATATCGACGCGGCGGCGTGCGATAAGCTGGCGGCGGAACTGGGTGGCATCTCGATGCCGACCGAGGTCGGCGATGCGGCGGCGATCGCGCGCCTCGCGGAGGATGCCGAGGCGCGGACGGGCGGCATCGACATTCTCGTCTGCAACGCCGGGATCGCGGGACAGGCGTCGCCGCTGCACACGATGGACGAGGCGGAGCGCGAGCGGCTCTATGCGATCAACCTGCTCCATCCGCTGCGGTTGACCGGGCATATCGCCCCCGCGATGGCGGCGCGCGGGCGGGGCAGCATCGTGTTGCTCTCAAGCATCGCCGGGCTGCGCGGCAATGCGATGCTGGGGCATTACGGGATGACCAAGGCGGCGCTGGCGCAGCTTGCGCGCAACCTGGCGGTCGAATGGGGACCATCGGGAGTGCGCGCCAACGCGATTGCGCCGGGGCTGATCGAGACCGACTGGGCGGGCGCGATCCTGTCGAGCCCGGAGCGCGCCGCGCGGCGGCTGGGCATGACCCCGCTGCGCCGCGCCGGATCGCCGGACGAAATTGCCGCGACCGCGCTTTACCTCGCCAGCGATGCGGGTGGGTTTACCACCGGCCAGACCATCGTAGTCGATGGCGGGACGCTGATTTCGGACGGGAGCTGAGGGCAGCTAACCCCCGCTTGTGCTGAGCTTGTCGAAGGGCAGCCGCTGGCGCGATCCGTCCCGTTCGTCACCCCCGCGAAAGCGGGGGCCCATCTCCCGCGCCATCCGCTTACCGCTCCGGTGCGGCGTGCGGCTCTTGTAGGAGATGGGCCCCCGCTTTCGCGGGGGTGACGATCCCACGGATTTGGTCGATTACCCCTTCACCACAAGCTGATCGATGGCGCCGAAGGGCGACACGCCCTCGCCTGCCCGCATCGCGACACGGCTGCCGAAGGACAGGAACGGCGTCTGCGGCGCGCCATGAACGATCATCTCGATCGCGCGGCGTTCGGACAGGCAGGTCGATCCGACCGTCTCATGCTCGGCATTCGATACCGTGCCCGATCCGATGATGGTGCCGGCGGGCAGCGAGCGGGTGCGTGCGGCGTGCGCGATCAGCTCGTGAAAGCCATAGCCCATCGCCGCGCCGTTCGGGCTGCCGAACCATTGGCCATCGACCTCGACCGTCAGCGGCAGGTGGACGCGGCCGTCGCGCCAGGCGTCCCCCAGCGCATCGGGCGTCACCGCGAACGGCGCGACGCTGCAGGCGGGCTTGGCCTGAACCCAGCCGAAGCCGGTCTTCATCTCCGGAATCGCGATCGCGCGCAGCGACCAGTCGTTGATCAGCACCACCAGTCGGACATAGGCCAGTGCCTCATCGGCCGAACAGCCCATCGGCACGTCGCCGGTGACGACGCCGAACTCTCCCTCGAAATCGATGCCATCGGCTTCGCTGGGCAAGGGCACGTCGGCGGTCGGGGCGATGAATTGGTGGCTCATCCCCTGATACATCAGCGGCAGGTCGGTCTCGATCGGCGCATGGCCGAAGGCGAGCTGCATCAGCGCGCCGTGATTGGCGAAGGCCGATCCGTCGAGCCATTGCCACGCGCGCGGCAGCGGTGCGGCGAAGTCGTCCGGCTGGACCGCCTCCCCGCTCTCCGCCGCCTCAGCCGCAGCCTGCAATGCGGGTTGTGCCGCATCCCAATCGTCGAGCGCAGCCTGCAAGGTCGCATAGCCCGCAACCGGCGCGACCCGCGCGCCGTCGCGGCTGACCGCNACCANCGTCCCGTCGCGCCCGCCGCGCCGCAGTGTCGCGAGGCGCATCAGGACAGCTTTCCGCCAAGGGTCTCGGCAAACCAGTCGGCGATATAGTCGCGGCCAAAGCTCATATTGTCCGCGCCGACATGCTCGACCCCGCCCTCGCGGTCGGTGAACAGCTTGAGTTCGCGGCGCGGCGAGTTGACCAGCTGATCGTAGCAATCCTGCGCATAATCGACGCTGATCTGGCGATCCTTGGCGCCATGGGTGACGAGGAAGGGCACGCGTACGCCGCCCATATGGCCGTTGAGGTTCATGTCCTGCGCCTTGGCAAGGAAGTCGTCCATGTCCTTCGCGCCGAACGCCCAGATGACGTGCGCCCAGTAATGCGGGACCGGATTCTCGCCCTCACGCTTAAGGCGCTTCTGCTGCACCTCGGCCCAATTGTGGTTGGCACCCCAGCAGGCGCCGCTGGCGAAGCGGGGTTCATAGGCGACCGCGCGCGGGGCGAAATGGCCGCCGAGCGAAATGCCGGTCATGCCGATGCGCTTGGGATCGACATCGGGCTGGGTTTCCAGCCAATCGACCGCCTTGCTCGCCCAGTTTTCGCTGTGCGGATCGACGGGGAGGTTCTGGAGGCGCAGTGCCTCGCCGGTGCCCGGCTGATCGACGCACAGGGTCGAGATGCCGCGCTTCGCGAGCGCCTCGGGCAGGCGCGACCAGTAGAGCAGCTCCTTGCAGCTATCGAGGCCGTTGCAATAGACCACCACGGGATGCGGCCCCGGCCCTTCGGCGCGGGTGTAGAGCGCCGGCATGGTGCCGGTGCTGAGCGGGATCTCGACCCGCTCGCGGTTGATCGACCCCAGCCGGGTCGAACGCGCAAAGGTGTCGAGCGCGCGGGCATAGGTTTCGGCGCGGCCGGGATGGCCATGGCCCTGCATCCGCTCCGCGACGAGCAAATAGAGCGAGGCGCGCTCCAGCTTGTCGGAGGCGGAGAAGCCACGTCCGGCGGCCTCGTCCTCGTCGGCCAGGCCGATCAGCTTGTCGCCCATCTCGACCCATTTGGCCATGAATTGCGGCGTGCCGGCGTCCGATCCCGACGCGGCGGCATCGCGGATCGGCTGGCACATGTCGACGATCTCGCCGATGCGCCCGCCGCTCTCCAGCGCGATCGCGACCGACAGGTTCCAGATATAGTTCGGGAAATATTCAAACAGGGCCATGGTTCAGGACTCTTTCTCGGAAGGGGTGCCAGTGACGCGCACCACGACGCGTTCATAACGGGTGAGCGCAGGCGTCCCGGCATCGACCGCTTCCGCGATCAAATGAAGCGTCTGCCCGGCCTTTGCGTCTGCGGGGACGACGAATGTCGCTCGACCATGCCCGGTCGCTTGCAACGGGAGCGCCCCGGGATAACTGCCAGCCTCTCGCCAGTGCCACCAGCGCAATGCCACGCGGTCGCCGTCCGGGTCGCCGGAACGCGCCGTAAGCGCAACGCGCGCGCCTGGTGCCGCATGCAGCGCACGCGGCGTTGCCAATGCAAGGCGCGGCGGATGATTGGCGCTGCGATAGGACTGCGTCGTCGCCCAGGCGAGACGCGCGGCGAAATCGCGCTGCGCCGCCGCCAGAAATGGATGCGTCGGCGCACGCGGGAATTGCGGCATCGTTCCGGTCGCAGGCGCCGGCCGTGCCGGTCCGCGCATGCTTGTGATTTCGGCAGTCGGGTCGGCATAGCCACCCCAGCCGCCATAGCTGTCGCCGCGATATCCGCGCAGCCCATTGTCGATCAGGTTGAGAAAGGTCGGTGTATCGCCTTCGCCGATGAACGCACCGGCCGGCTGTACCGGCAACCACACATTATAGCCTTCGCTACGCAGTTGTTCGTTGGTCTTTCCGGAAATACCGAAATAATCGAAGATGTCGCCGCGCACCATTTGCCGCCCATCGCCCCACACGCGATAAAAGGCGCCGAGTGCGCCTTGCGAGGAAACATATCGCTGGGTCCAGCTGGCCGAGAACAACGCCGCGTCTGCCGGGCTCGACATGAGCGGCGCAAGGTAGCTGAGGTCGATGCCGCCCTTGTTCATCCGGTAGCGGATTTCGGGCCAGTGTGGCCGGACATAGTTGGCGAACGTATCATCCTGATCGCCCGACGGATGAATCACCGCTTTCCGGATGACCTTGGCGCGAATGCGATGCCAATCCGGCGTGTTGGCATAGCGCTCCTCGATCGACTTCAGCGCGCGTGCAATCGTGCTGCCGCCACCCCAGGCATGAAGATAAATTGGCGATTCTTCGTCATCAAGCAGCAGGTCGCGGATGCGGTTGGATCCAGGGGTATCCCGGTCCATCTCGCCGTCAAACTCGACGTTACCCCAGTATATGCGGGCCCTCAGCGCTTCCGGCGTCGGGTAACCGCGCTGGTGTTTCACCAGATTGGTATATGCCTTGGCATAGGCCGCGACCGCCTCATCGATGAAGCGCTCGTCCGGCGCCCATCGCCACGACAAGCACGGGCAAAGCGGACGCCCCAGCCGCCGGTAGTCACGTCCGTCGGGCACCGCCGTGCGACTGCCGTTACCCGTCCAGTGGAACTGGCTGCTGGCGTAAATCAGCCCTTCGGTGCGGAAATCCGCGCTGTACAACAGATAGCGCACCAGCGAGTTCGAATCGTCGAGTTCAGGGTCGGTGGTGATGACTACGCGCGGCTTCTGACCCGCGGGCGTTTCGAGATAGGCCGGATGTGAGGTCGGCGCCGCAAAGGCACCACCGCAATTGGCGATGAGCGCAAACGCCATCGCCAGGTTGCGCGTCACCTTCATCGGCTCACGCCTCCGCCGCCTGGAACAGGCCGGCATCGGGTTCGGGATGCGGCATGGTCTGCGGGCCGCCCACGCCGACGCCCCACTGGTCCATGATCTGCGGGCCGGGGACGTGGACCTGATCGACATGCGTGTCGAAATCGACCTCCTCCAGCTCCGAAGTATATTCGACCGCAAAGCCGCTCGGCGTGGTGAAATAGCTGAAGGTGTTGTTGCCGGCCGTGTGCCGCCCCGGGCCCCAGCGGATATCGGTGCCCTTTTTGCGCAGCCGGCTGATGCCGCGCATCATGTCGTCCACGGTCAGCATGTCGTAGGCGACATGGTTGAGGCAGGCGGGTCCGGGCAGGATCGCGATGCGGTGATGCGCGCTGTTGCAGCGCAGGAAGCACATGAAGTCGCCCAGCCAGTCGCTGACACGGAAGCCCAGAACCTCGACGAAGAACTTCACCATGGCGTGATGGTCGGGCGAGTGGAGGACAATGTGGCTGATCTTCTGCGGCACGCCGTCCCAGCGCTGCATCTCGCGGCTCGATCCGCGTGCGACGTCGCTCGAAATCTCGAACGGCAGGCCGTCGGGCGAGAAGAAGCGGAAGCCATAGCCGCCGCCCGGCGCGGTCAGGTCGCGCGGCGCGTGGATGATCTGGCACCCGGCGTCCTGCACCTTGGCGTGCAGCGCGTCGACATCGCCGCGGCTGTCGGCGGCCAGCGCGATCACGTCGATCCGCTTGGTATCCGCCGCGCGCAGCCGGACGACATGATGCTCGTCATGCCCCTGCGCCTTGAAATAGGTCATGCCGTCGTCCGACGGCACCGGCTCCAGCCCCCACACATCTGCGTAAAAGGCGCGCTCTTCCTCGATCGCAGTCACGGCATAGCCGACATAACGGATTTCGCTGACCCTGCTCATACATCCTGCTCCAGTCTTGGTTGCGCTTCACCTACCGCCCCTGCCGCGCATTGAAAAACTTATAGTAATGATCCATTTTGATTGATCTCAATGATGGATGGGCGATGCGCTTCAAGGGACTGGACCTCAACCTGATCGTGGCGTTCGAGGCGCTGATGAGCGACCGCAGCGTGTCGCGCGCAGCGGAGCGGCTGAACCTCAGCCAGCCGGCGATGAGCAATGCGCTGGCGCGGCTGCGCAGCTATTTCGGCGACGAGCTGCTGATCGCACGCAACAAGCGGATGTATCCGACACCGTTCGCCGAGACGCTGCTGCCTCAGGTGCGGCAGGCGCTCGAGACGATGGAGGGCGTGATCGCGACCTCACGCCATTTCGACCCGGCGACGACCAACCGGACCTTCCGGATCATGACGTCGGACTATATCGCGACGTCGGTCCTGTTCCCAATCGTCACCCGCCTTGCGGCCAGCGCACCGGGGGTTCGGATCGAGCTGTTGCTGCCCAGCCCGCGGCGGATCGAGTTGCTCGAAAGCGGCGGGATCGACCTGCTGATTACGCTGCAGGAATATGTGACCCCGGAATTGCCGTCGGAGCGGTTGTTCGAGGACGAATACCGGCTGGTCGGGCGCGCGGGGCATCCGGCGTTGACGGGGGAGACGACGCTGGCGGCGATGCTGGCCTATGACCATGTCCATGTCGCGATCGGCGACGAGCGGCTGCCGAGCTTTGGCGACGCATTTCTCGACCGCATGGGGATCCAGCGCCGCGTCGCGATGATCGCGCCCAATTTCGGGATGCTGCCATGGTTGCTTCAGGATACCGACTGGCTCGCGCTAATCCAGGGGCGGCTGGCGGCGCAGATGGCGCGCAACTTCCCGCTGGTCGCCGTCGCCCCGCCGCTGCCGATCCCCCCTTTGGTGGAGATGGCGCAATATCATGTCACGCGCAGCAACGACCCCGGGCTGCGCTGGCTGATCGACCTGATCCGCAGCGCGCCCGATTGATTTCGCGGATATGATGCTTGCACATCCGTGAAAGAATGCCATCACCGGATGTGCAAACAGGGAGACGGTGATGATCGCGACGACGCATGTGGGCAGCCTTCCGCGCGGAAATGAACTGACGCCGCTGCTGCTCGCCCGCGACAAGGGCGAACCCTATGACGCGGTGCAGTTCGACACGCTGGTGCAGGCCGCGGTCGATGCCGCCGTGGCGCAGCAGGTCGCGTGCGGGGTCAGCATCGTCAGCGATGGCGAGCTGGGGAAGGTCGGCTATTCAACCTATATGATCGAGCGGCTGGAGGGGTTTGGCGGGCATATCGACCGCCGCCCCGCCGCCGACCTCGCCGCGCATCCCGGTCTTGCGCGCAAGCTGTCGGCGATCATGGGCAGCCAGGAATTCACCCGCGCTTCGTGCATCGGCCCGGTACGACTGCGCACGCTCGACCCGCTGCACGACGATATCCGCCGCTTCCGCCATGCGCTCGACAAGGCTGGAGGTGGCGTGCGCGGGTTCATGAACGCCGCCTCGCCCGGCCTGATCACGGCGTTTCAGGTCAACCGTCACTACCCCTCGCATGAGGCCTATCTCGCCGATCTGGTCGATGCGATGCGCCCGGAATATGAGGCGATCGTGGCCGCCGGCTTCGACCTTCAGCTCGATTGCCCGGATCTCGCCATGTCGCGGCACACCGGGTTTCAGGACCAGAGCGACGCCGAATTCCTCGCCACCGCCGCCGCCAATGTCGAAGCGCTCAACGCCGCCACCGCGAACATTCCCGCCGACCGGATGCGGATGCACATCTGCTGGGGCAATTATGAGGGGCCGCATGATTGCGACATCGCGCTGGAAAAGGTGATCGACACCGTCATCGCCGCGCGCCCGGCAACGATCCTGTTCGAAGCGGCGAACCCGCGCCATGAGCATGAATGGACGGTGTGGCGCGACGCAGCGCTGCCCGATGACAAGCGGCTCNCGCCGGGACTGATCGATACCTGCTCCAACTATGTCGAGCATCCCGAGCTGATCGCGCAGCGGATCGANCGNTANGCNCGNATCGTCGGCAAGGACCGGGTGATCGCCAGCACCGATTGTGGCTTCGGCACCTTTGCCGGCTATGGCAAGATTGATCCCGAGGTAACGTGGAAGAAGCTGCGTGCGCTGCGGGAAGGCGCCGACATCGCGGACGCGCGGCTGTGACCCCGGAGACCGTCCGCGCGATCGAGGCGGATTGCGCCAAGCTGGTGGCGCGCTACGCCAATCTCAACGATGCGGGACGCTGGGCGGAGGTCGCCGACCTCTATGCCGAGGATGGCCGCATGAGCCGTCCGACCGCGCCCGATGTCTGGATTGCGGGGCATGCGGCGATCCTCGACGCGTTTCTCGCCCGCCCGGCGCGCACGACGCGGCACGTCTGTTCCAATGTCGTCATCGACGTGATCGATGCGGACCACGCGATCGGCGAATCCGCCATGCTGCTGTTCACGGGCGACGGCCCACCCAAGGTCGGCAGCTTCCACGACCGCTTCATCCGCACCGATGCCGGATGGCGATTTGCCGAGCGCCGGGGTAGTCTGACCTTCTGACTCCGGACACCCAATGACTAAATCCACCCAGCCGACCGTCAAATCCGCGATGCGCACGCTCGACATCATCGAGCACGTCGTCGGCAATCCCGCGGGAGTTGCGGCGCAGGACATCGCGGCCGCGCTGCAGATCCCGGTCAGCAGCCTGTCCTATCTGCTCGCCACCTTGTGCGAGCGGACCTATTTGCGGCGCGAGGGCCGCCGCTACCTCGCCGGGCCAGGGCTGGAGCGGCTGCGCATGCCCGCCAGCGCGATGTCGATCGAGGATCGGGTGGCGCCCCAGGTGCGCGCACTGCGCCGGTCGCTCAACGAGACCACGTCCTTCTTCACCGCGACCGATTGGGAAATCGAGGCGCGGGTGACCGAGACTGCCGAACAGGCGCTGCGCTATGCAGTCAGCGTCGGCGCGCGTGCGCCACTGCATTGTATGGCCGCGGGCAAGGCGATCCTGTCGACCTTGGACGAGGCCACGCTGACGCGCTATTTTGCTGAATCATTCCGTCCGCTGTTCACGCCGCACACGATCACCGATGAAGCGACGTTGCGCGACCAGATCGCTGCGGTACGCGACGCCGGCTTCGCGCTGACTGACGAGGAATATACGCTGGGCGTGTGCGGCATTGCCCGCGTGGTGCGGATCGATGGCGTCGCGGTGGGCGCGCTCGCCGTGGCGCTGCCCAAGCTGCGCTACACGCCGGACGCACAGGCGCAGATCATGGACCGCCTGACCGCCGCCTGCGCCGCGATCGACGCAGGGGCGTAGCCGGGCAGACCGCACGGGCCTGCCCGGCACAGCAATCACCCGCGCGTGCGCCAGCCCTCGGCATAGGAATCGCGCGCCACCTCCGAATAGGGCGCGGGGGCGACGGTCGCCTTGATCTCGACCTGCACATGCCGCTCGACCGTCGGCTTGCGCGTGCCGCCATCGGGCTCGCCCCACACGAAGGTCACTTCGGTGCCCGGCTCGGCAACATCCGCATCGACCATCGCCAGCGTGAGGAAGCGGCCTTCATTGGCGGTGTAGCCGATCCAGGTCGAGATGCCGACCGGGCGGCCATCCTTGAGCACCGCGTCATAGGGGTGCATCGCATAGACCGCGCTGGGGAAGTCGAGGAACTTCGCGCGATCGCCCTTTTGCAGCATCGAGCTCATCACGCGCAGCATGTCCTGCGTATCGAGCGCCAGCGTCACCTTGCGGCGATGCGGCTGGTCCTTCATCCGCTCGAGCGCCTCGCGGCCGATGAAATCATGGTCGAACTTGACCATGTGGCCATAGCCCAAGTCCCACGGCGTCAGGTAATAATCCTCGATCCGCTCCGACACGAAGCTGCCGCCGACCGACGCGCCGGCCTCATAGGATTTGGCCGACAGCCAGGCGCGATAGTCGGCGAGCGACTCCCCAGTGTAGATCGCGGGCAGCGGCGAGGGGATCCAGCCGGATTCGAGCGTGTTCGACGCATAGGTGCGCCCGCCGCACAGCGTCAGGCCAAAGTCCTTGCCCGCTTCGATCAGCGCGTTGCGAACCGTGTCGTAGTCCTTCCACGGACCGAACAGCTCATAGCCCGGCTGGCCGACCATGCCGTGACGCAGCGCGCGCACTTCTACGCCGGCGATCTGAACCGGGGCCATGTGGAAGAATTTGAGCTCGGGCGGGGTCGCCCCCATCGCCGCCTCCAGCACCTTCATCGCGTTCGGGCCCTGCAGCTGGAAGCGATAGTTGCGGCGATTATCCTTGTCGGGCCGCGCGGCGGTGCGCTCGTCGCGTTCCACCGTCACGTCCCATTTGCCCGATGCCGCGTGATATTCGACCCACTCGATCGACGGCGCGCGGCCGACCAGCTCGAACGTCTCGTCTGCGAGGTAGAACAGGATCACGTCGCCGATGACATAGCCGTCGGGCGTGACCGGCGCGAATTGCTTGGCGCGGTTGGGGACGAAGCCCTTGAAGCTGTTGGGCGCGAGATAGTGGAGCATCTCGAACGCGTCCGGCCCGGTGACGAGCAGGTCGACCATGTGGAAGCTCTGGTTGAACAGCACCGCCGTGTTCGCCCAGGACAGCTGTTCGTCGCGCCAGTTGGAATATTCCGCCGGAACACCCGGATAGGCATTGGGGCCAACCTGCTGGTTGCGCAGGAAGTCGACGATATTGCCCTGTTCGTCGAGCAGTTGCTGAAGCGTCTTGTCGGTCATGGTCGTGCCTCTCCTAAGCTGGGGTCGTAATGGGGATGGCGAGCCATTCCCGGATCAGGGTGTTGAAATGTTGCGGCTGTTCGGCGGGGGCCATGTGGCCCGCCCCGGGGATGACATGCAGCGTCGCCCGCGCGATCCGCGCGGCGATGTCGCGGTGCTGATCGACGGTGGACCATTGGTCGTCCGCGCCGACCACGACCGCGACCGGATAAGTCAGCGCCTGAAGCGCGGCGTCGGTGTGGGGGCGGTGCAGCAATGCTTCGGTCTGCGCCTCGAACACCGCCTGCCCGGCGCGCAGGCACATCGCCCGCAGCGACCCCATCAGCGCGGCATTGGCGCGTGCGGCTTCGCCGACCATCGGTGGGAGCCATGAATCGACTAGCCGGCCGAACCCCTCGCGGCGGCCAAGGTCGCGCAGCGCATGGCGTTGCTCTGCTTCCCCCGGGCGCACGCCATGCACGCCAGTGTCAGCGAGCATCAGCCGGGTGACGCGATCGGGCGCGCGCGCGACCAGCTCCAGCGCGACCCGCGCGCCCATCGAATGTCCGATCAGCGCGAAGCGGGCCGGGGCGGAGGCGAGGACATGCTCCGCCATCGCTTCGATCGTGTCGGCGCCGTCATAATGATCGTCAATGGCCCGCGCCTGCGGGAATGCGGCCAGCGTCGCCGCGAACATGCCCGCGTCGCACATCAATCCTGGCAGGATCAGCAGGTCTTCGGACAAGTCGGCTTCATTCCGCATACGTGAATTATTCGTCTATGCGAATTTGAGTCCGCGCGCTAGACGCAAATCTCCACTCAGGACGAGGAACCCGGTGCCCCCTCCCCTCATCCATCCCAATTGGTCGCGGCCCGCCACCTCGGCGATCGACGGCTATTCGATCGAGATCACCGCGAAGGACGCCGACGCCCTGCGCACAGTCGCGTCGCGCATCCCGCCGGCAACGCCCATCGCCATCGCCTATCTGCCCGGCGAGACGCTCGACGCCCGGGTGCGCGCCGCCCGGACGATCCGCGACCTTGGGTTCGAGCCGATGCCGCATTTCTCAGCGCGGCGGATCGGGTCTGGCGCAGAGTTCGAGGATTATCTGGCCGCCGTGGTTGAGCGCGCCGGCGTGCAACGCTGCTTCGTCGTCGCGGGCGACCCGTCCACCCCCGCCGGACCCTTTGCCGACAGCGCCTCGCTCATCGCGACCGGCGCATTCGAGCGCAGCGGCATCCGTGCGATCGGCGTCGGCGGCCATCCCGAAGGCCATCCGAACATGACGCAGGCCGAGTGTTTCGCGGTGCTCGACGGCAAATGCCATGAGATCGCGCGACGCGGCATGGCCCCGCTGATCGTCACGCAATTCGGCTTCGATGCCGATGCCGTGGTCCGCTGGCTCACCGAACTGCGCCGCCGCGGGATCGACGCGCCGGTGCGGCTGGGCGTGCCGGGGCCTGCGGGGATCAAGACGTTGATGCGCTTTGCCGCGCTGTGCGGCGTCGGGGCGTCGACCGCGGTGCTGCGCAAATATGGCCTGTCGCTCGGCAATCTGATCGGAAGCGCTGGCCCCGATCGCTTCGTCGCAATATTGGAAGCCGCGCTGACGCCCGACCATGGGCCGGTGCGACTGCATTTCTACCCCTTTGGCGGGCTCGCGCGCACGCTCGACTGGATCGAGAGCTATGCGCGAGCGACAGGACTGGACCCGAGCGCATGACCGAGACCTGCACCATCACGCTCCACTGCACCGACCGTCAGGGCATCGTCGCTGCGGTCGCCGGGTTCCTCACCCAGTCGGGCTGCAACATCGTCGAATCGCAGCAATATAATGACGCGATCACCGGCGGCTTCTTCATGCGAACCGTGTTCGACGCGCCAACGGGCGAGGTCGCCGCGATCGAGGGCCGCTTTGCCGATCTCGCCGCCGACTGGGGCATGGCGTGGAAGTTCCGGGTCAATTCGCGCCCGACCCGCGTGCTGATGCTGGTTTCGAAGTTCGACCATTGCCTTGGCGACCTGCTCTATCGCCGTCGCATCGGCGAACTGACGATGGATGTCGTCGGCATCATCTCCAACCATCCGCGCAGCGCGCTTGCGACGTCGATGATCGGCGACATCCCCTATCACCATCTCCCGATAACCCCGGAGACGAAGCCGGCGCAGGAGGCGCAGATCAAGGCAATCGTCGCCGAAACGGGGGCGGAACTGGTCGTGCTCGCGCGCTACATGCAGATCCTGTCCGACGATCTCGCCGCGTTCCTGTCCGGGCGGTGCATCAACATCCACCACAGCTTCCTGCCCGGCTTCAAGGGCGCCAAGCCCTATCACCAGGCCTATCAGCGCGGGGTCAAGATGATCGGCGCAACCGCGCATTATGTCACCGAAGATCTCGATGAAGGCCCGATCATCCATCAGGATGTCGAGGCGATCTCGCACGCTGACACGCCCGACGACCTGGTGCGCAAGGGCCGCGACATCGAACGCCGCGTTCTGGCCACGGCGGTGCACTATCATCTGGAGGATCGCGTGCTGCTCAATGGCGCGCGCACGGTCGTCTTCAAGGCGTGATCGATATCCGGGCGGTCCGCACGGGAGTCAGCACGCCTTCGTCAATTTGATGCGCGCACGCTGCCCTAGTCGATGAGATTGTGCAGGCTCCATTCGGTTCTCACACCAGCACAATCGCATCGGCCACGCCCGGATCGGCTGAGGGTCGGCGGACATAATGGGCGTTGGGCTGGATCGCCAGCCAGGGCGTCACCTGAGCGCGATAGGTCAGTTCGATCGCGACTTCGGATGCCGCGGCGCCCGTAGACGCGCGATAGGGCGCAGCGGTGAAGGCAGCGGCGACGGCAAGGCCGAGGGCATCGTCTTCCCGTCCCTTCACCCAGCCGGAAAAGTTCAGACCACCGCTGAGGAAGCGATCGAACATGTTGAACCGGCTGCTGGCCACGCCAGCGCGCACAAACGCGTCGAGCGTGCCGTCTTCGCGCCGTGCCAGCGGGAGCTGCGCGCGGATATAGCTTCCCGCGTTGCCCGTCTCAGCCCCTGCCCCGTCGATGCGATCGAACGCCGCCGTGTAGCGCCAGTGGCCAAGAAGCAGCTTGCCCCCGGCGAGCGGCGCTTCAATCTCGCCCACCAACAGCGCGCCATCGCCCTTGCCCAGCTTGACCGCAGTGCGCGCCGGCCGTGCCGGATCGCCGGGAACGGCGTCGAATATGGCCGCACGGATAGTCCAGCCCTCCGCGGGCGCGAATGCCACGCGGGCAGCGAGTGAGGTCGACGGGAAGATCGACGGACCATTTTGTCCGCTCTGTGCGAAATCGGTGCCGATGCCGTGCGGGCTGCTGACGAACAACCCCGACGCGTCGAGCGCGTCGAATTCGGAATTGAGATCATAGAGGCCGACGCGCAACGAAGCGACGTTGCCGAACTTCTGATCGATCCACGCCTCGTAAAGCCGGATCGCGCGCGTGCCAGTCTCGATATTGCTGACCGCCTGCGCATCGCCGACCAGATCGCTGATCGAGTTGCCGTTGTTGTAGAGGCCATACAGCCACAGCTGGGCGCCGGTCCATCCGACCATCCGCTCAAGATCGGCGTCGAACACGATATCGATGTTGTCGAGGTAGCGCGCGCCCCGCGCCACCCCGCCCGCCGCATTTCCCATGACTTCAGCGGTATAGACCACCTCGAAATTCCACGGCTTGTCGTCGCCGTCCGCCTGCGCCGGAAGTGTCCGATGGGTGTGGGTCTGCCCGTCGCTTTCGTCGCGTGTCGGCTCGATCGCGGTCAGGGCAAGGAAAGGGAGCAACATTGGGGGCACACCATCAAAAGGGGTTGGGGCAGCAGCGATTAAGCCGCCCGGCGGGGCTTGCGGCGCTTGAGCCAGAGCAGCACGCCCGCAACGATCATCGTGATCAGCCACAGGCCGATCATGACCGACAGGATCCGGCCGATCAGGCCGCCAGCCTCTCCGGTATGGATCGGAAACAGCGCGCTCATGAACTGGTTCGCCGCGCTCGCCTCAGCGATCGGGAAGACGCCGCGAACCTTCCCGCTATTGGCGTCCACCAGCACATAGCTGCCGCCATAAGCGCGGCGGAGCTCGCCGGGCGCCCGCACGCGGACGCGCCAGGTTGCATCGTCGGGCTTGGGCCAGGCGACCTGGGTCAGGCTGCTGCCGGGAATTGCCTCCAGCCCGGCCCGCGCCGCTGTGGCAAAACCGATCTGCGCCCCGGCGGGCGCGACTGCGGGCATCGCAACCGGGGTCGCCCCGACCAGATCGCCAACACCATCCTCGAACTTGAGCAGCGTTCCGGTCGCCGCGATGACGAGGGCGGGAATGCCAACCCACAGGCCGAGCGCGCGGTGCCAGCTATAGAGCCGGGGGGCAGCGGGTCCACGCATGGCCGGGCGCAAGGCACGGCGCCAAGTCCCGCGCTTGGGCCAGGCGGCGACGATGCCGAGGATCAGGTTGGTGCACAGCAGGACACCGCTGATCGACACCAGCCAGCTACCCCATTTGCCGAGCAGGTCGTGGTGAAATCCGACGAGGAACCCCATCAGGCTCTCCTCACCGGGCTTCGGCGCATGCAGCACGGTGCCGTCTCCGGCGATCCGCACCGATGTTTTCGTGCCCTCCGCGTCCTCATAATAGACTTTATAGCGGTCGGGCGCGCCTGCCGCGGTCCAGAGCGATGCAATCTTGCCCCCCGGCGGCACCAGCGCGCCGATCCGTTGTTCGATTGCGGCAAGATCGGTCGGCCGGTGCGGCGCGGGGATGCCGGCGTCGGTGATCTCCCAATGGAACACGATCAGCACGCCGGTGAGCGCCTGAAGTAGCCAGAAGATCGCCGCGCCAAGGCTGAGCCAGCGGTGCAGCTTCAGGATCGACCGACGGAGCGTCGGCGCGGAGGTCGATGCGGTCATGCCGCGTGTCTGGCGCACTCAAATGGACCGCCAAACCTCCACTTTCCGGAAATGCGTGGGACCAACGCCCAGAGCGTCGGCTATTCCAGAGCCTGGGCCACAAAGCGCGCGCCGTCGGCAATCGCTTCCCGCGCGATCTGCGCAACCGACATGGCTTCGAGGAAGCTGTGGGTCGCACCCGGATAGATTTTGTCGGACGTTTCCACCCCCGCCGCGCGCAGCCGCACGGCCATCGCCTGCGATTGCTCGGTGAGCAAATCGCATTGCGGGATCACCAGAAACACCGGCGGCATCCCCGTCATATCGGCCAGCAGCGGGCAGACCAGCGGGTCGGCGAATTCGCGCGCCATGTCGGTCAGATAATTGGCGTAATAGGCCAGCGCCTCGGCGCGATCAAGGTTGGAGGTCGGCCCGCCAAACCTCGCTTCCGCTTCATCGGAAATGATGTTCGAGAAATAGCCATAGTTGGCCAGGATCGCCCGGACCAGCCTGCCCTCCCCCCGGTCGCGCAAACGCAATGCGGTGGCGAAGCTCAGGTTTGCCCCAGCAGAATCCCCGCCCATCGCAAGACGGCTGCCATCGACTCCCAGCGCGTCGCCATGATCGCGCAGCCACAGCATCAGCGCTTCGATCCGGTCGAGCGCGACCGGATATTTATGCTCTGGCGACAGCGGATAATCGACTCCCACCACCGCAAAGCCCCCGGCGGCGGCATATTCGCGCATCAGCCGGTCGTGCGTGTCGATCGAGAACAAAGTAAACCCGCCGCCGTGCAGATAGACGAGGGCGGGCGCAGTCTCGCGCGCGCCTTCGGGCAGATAGACGCGGATACGCAGCGGCCCGGCGCCGGGATCGAACACCCGCTCCACCGTCCGCTCCATCGCTGGCCCACCCTCGGCCCAGCGCGACCGCACCGCTTCGCACACGGCGCGCTGGTCGGGATAGTCGAGCGACGCGAGCGGCGGATGCGCGGCCCAGCGCGCCGACATCGCGTCGAGGAAGACACGGATTTCGGGGTCGATCGTCAGGGGTTCGGCAGCCACTGCGTTTCCTTTTCCCCGCCCGCAAACCATGGCGCGGGTAGTTTGCGTCGGCGAGGCCAGAGTTCATCGAGCGTGTCGGCGTCGAACAGCTGCCCGCCCCGCATCACCAAGCTGATCGATCGCGTGTTGCGGATATCGGTCAGCGGATCGCGGTCGAACACCACCAGATCGGCATATTTGCCGACCTCCAGCGTCCCCATGTCGCCAAGTCGCCCGATCACCTCAGCCGCGCCCGCAGTCGCGGCGTGGAGGATCGCCATCGGCGTCATCCCGCCCAGCGCGTGCGCCTCCATCTCGTAGTGATAGCCGATGCCCGGATCGTCGCCATGCGCGCCCATCCCCACCAGCGCGCCGGCTTCAGCGAGGCGCGCGGTATCGCCGGCCAGCATTGGCGCACGGCTGGCCGCGAGCGAGGACCAGTCGCGCTGGGCCAGCTTCGCCGCGATCGTCGCGGGGGGCCAGAACCGGCGAACCTTGGGATCGAGCGCGGGGTCGTATTTGGCGACGAAATGGTGCCGGGCGGCCGGACCACTGGTGTTGACGAGCAGGGTCGCGACATAGCTGGTGCGGGTGAGCACGAACAGCTTGATCACATCCTCTTGCAACGGCGCGATTGGCAGCGCGTGCTCGCTGCCGGCATAGCCGTCGAGCAGCTGGGTCAGGATCAGCTTGGGGTTGTGGCTGCCCTCGGTGGTCGGGATCAGGCCCTGCGCCCGCGCCTCCATCGCGATCCACTGGCGCACCGTGCGGCTTTCTCCGCGATACTGCTTGATGTTGGTGAGGCCCCACGCCTCGCGATAACGGCGCAGCACCGCGCGCACCTGTTCGCGCGACGTGAACCGCTCGCGCGCAAAGATACCGGGGCCGGTCGAACGCAGGCGCGGCGCGACCATCAGCCCGGCGTCGATCATATCCTGATAGGCGATCTGGTCGATGCTCAGCGTCGACGGATCGAAGGCGGTGGTCACGCCAAAGGCGAGCCGCGCGCGCATCGACGTATCTTCATAGGCCAGCGCATAGCGGCGGATCGAACCGATATGGTCGTGATCGTCGATCAGGCCCGGCGCAACGGTCTTGCCGCCCAGCTCGCGCTCCGGCGTTCCAGCGGGCACCGCGAAGCTGCCACGCGGCCCGATCGCCGCGATGCGGTCGCCCGTCACGAGGATGTCCGCATTCTCGATGATCCGGTTGCCGCCCGCCATCGTAAGTGCGCGCGCGCCGCGCAGCAGGAGGCTACCCTGCGGCCGGGCGCGGGGCAGCTCGGCGATCAACTCGACATGGCTGCTCGGCACCGGCGCGGCGGGATCGGGCAGGACTTGCAGGAAATTGCCGACCGACCAGACCAGCGCGCCATCGCTGCGCCAGTCATAATAGTCGGCGCCGATATCGGTGACCTGCCGCGCCGGGCTGTCCGCCGCGCCAAGATCGACCGGCTTGGTCGGATCGACCGGGACAGGCAGCAAATACAGCTGCTCGCGCGCTTGCGCCGCCAGCCATTTGCCGTCCGGGCTGATCCGGATATCGTCCATCGCCGCGGGCGTTTCGGTGAAATAGTAATTCTGGGTCAGCAGCTTTGCGACGCGCCGCCGTGCGCCCGACGCGAGGTCGATGGCGACGAGGCCGTCGCCGCTCATCAGGTGCGCGACGCGCGGTGCGGACCGCGTGAAATGCGGGCGCTGGCCCAGAATCCCGCGCGCGACGACCCGTGCTGGACCGCCGCCAGCGGGGATCGCGACCAGTTCGCCCTCGCGCAGCGGCGAGACGATATAGCCGCTGAGCTGCCGCGCCGCCGCCGCCGATCGCACCGTCACCACGCTGCGGCCATCGGGCGTGAAGACCGGCCAGGTGTAGAAAGCGGATAGCGCGCTCAGCTTCATCGGCGCGCTCTTGCCGTCCGCCACGACACTCCACACCGCCCCGCCGTCGCGCTCGCTCCAGGTGACATAGGCGATGCGCGTGCCATCGGGGCTCCAGCCCGGCTGCGCCGCGGGGTCGCCGCTGATCGGCAGGCGCAGCGATGGGCCACCCGCAGCCGGCTGGACATAGATGCTGCCGAGCGCGGCGAACGCGACCTGCTTACCATCCGGCGACGGGCTGGTCCCCATCGGCAGCTTGGCGCGGACGGGACCGGTCGGCTCCCGCACCGCGATGCGCGTCGGCATCCCGACTTCCAGGTCGAGCTTCGCCGTGAAGGGAATGCGGGTCGCCACCGATCCATCGACCGGGCGGCGCTCGATCCTGCCCTCCACCGCGATCAGGATCGCCTTGCTGTCGGGCGTGAAGGTGTAGCGCGGGATCAGGTCCATCCACTCCGCCCCATTCATCAGGTCGAGGGGCGCCGGACCGAGGTCGCGGTCGAGCCCGGTGGCAAGGTCGCGCACCCGCAGCCGCGTCTCCGCCATACGCCGCGTGGCATAAGCGAGCAGCCTGCCGTCGGGCGAGATGGCCGGGCGGAAGAAGGTCTCCTTGGCTGCCTCACGCGCGCCCGAACTGGTGATGACCGGCTGTTCGGCACCGGTGGCGATGTCGCGGCGGACGATCGTCCACGGGACCGGCTGATCGAAGGACGAGTCGGCAGTCGTCCGCGCGAAATAGAGATATTTGCCGTCGCGTGAGGGCGATACACCCAATGTACTTTGCTCGCCGCGCGCGGTCTTGATCGGGGCGACCAGTTCACTCGGTCCGCCATCGATCGGGTGCCGCCACAGCTCGTAATGACCGAGGCGGATGCGGTTGCGGCTGACATAGACCGACTTGCCGTCCGCGCTCCATTCGGGCGAGGTGCGCACCGCGCCTTCGTCTTCGTCGGTGATCCGGCGCGCCTCGCTACCATCGGTGCGGGCGATCCAGACATTGTCGCCGCCCGAGCGGTCGCTGACATAGGCGATCCACTGACCGTCGGGGGAGAAGGTCGGCTGGACCTCAAACGCAAGCCCCTGAGCAATCGGAGTCGCGCGGCCACCGGTCGCGGGCATGGCGTAGAGTTCGCCCAGTATATCGAACAGGATCGTCTTGCCGTCGGGCGACACGGCCAGCGACATGAAGGTGCCGCTCGACACCTCGTAACTGAGGGTCCGGCGCTCCTTCATCGGGAGGTCGTCTTTCGCCAGCGCCGGCGCAGCCAGCGCCAGCAGCGAGACTAGTGCCAGCGCACCCCGAACCATATGCTTCCCCCGAAACCGATCCGCCGACCCTAACCCGCTCCGCATCGGGTCGAAACGGGCCAAGTCCGAATTTCCATGCGCACCAGTCAGGCGAGGTGCCCATGCGCGCGCGGCTCGCGCATCCGCAGCGCAACGATGAAGGCGACAGCGCAGATCGCGGAGACATACCAGGCAAAGGCCTGCTCATATCCCTGTTGCTTGAGCAACAGCGCCGCCCATTCGGCAGTGCCTCCAAAGATTGCCGAGGCGATGGCATGGCCCAGCCCGACACCCAATGCGCGGATGCTGGCGGGAAACAGCTCGGCTTTGAACAGGCCGGAGACCGAAGTGTAGAAGGACATGATCACCAGCGCGGCGAACACCAGCAGTCCCGCGCTCCACATCGACTGGGCATTGGCGATCCCGCCGAGCAGCGGCACCGCAAACAGCGTCATGCCCCCGGTGAAGATCAGCAAATTGGTCCGCCGCCCGATGCGATCGGACAGGGTGCCGAGAATCGGCTGGAGCAACAGGAATAGGAAGGTCACGACCAGTATCGTCCGGCTCGCATCCGTCACGCTCATCCCCGCCGTATTGACCAGATATTTCTGCATATAGGTGGTGAAGGTGTAGAGGCTGACCGCCCCGGCAGCGCTGAGTGCCATGACCACCAGCATCGCGCGGGGGTGCTTGAACAAGGCCTTGAGCGACCCGGCATCTTCGCCCTTCCCCGCCGGTTCGGCGGTTTCATGCATCAGGTTGCGCAACAGCAGGAACCCGCCCGCCAGCACCGCGCCGAGCAGAAACGGCAACCGCCAGCCCCACTCGCGGATCGCCTCCTCGCTCATCGCCGCCTGCAGGCCGAAGATGACGAGCAAGGCGAACAACTGCCCGCCGATCAGCGTGACGAACTGGAACGAGGCATAGAAGCCGCGCTTCCCCGGCTCCGCGATTTCCGACAGATAGGTCGCCGCCGCGCCATATTGCCCGCCGGTCGAAAATCCCTGCATCAACCGCGCAACCAGCAGCAATGCCGGCGCCGCTGCGCCGATCGTCGCATAGGTGGGCAGGATGCCGACGAGCAGCGACCCAGCCCCCATCAGGACCACCGACGCGATCATTGCCGCCCGCCGGCCATGACGGTCGGCATAGCGGCCGAAGAACCAGCCACCCAAGGGCCGGATCAGGAATCCCGCCGCATAGATGGCGGCGACGTTGATCAGCTGCGCCGTGCGGTCCCCGGCGGGAAAGAAGGCCGAGGCGAAGTAGAGCGCGGTATAGGCATAGGCGTAGAAATCATACCATTCGATCAGATTGCCGACCGATCCCGCCACCGCTGCGCGGGCGCGCGTCTTGCGGTCGAGCGGGAGCGGATGCGCCGGGCGCGTGTCGAGTGGGGCGTCCCCGTCAGCGGGCACGCCGATCATTCCGGGAATTCCGGTCATCTGTCCTCTCCTGAACGGGCGCGCGGTGCAAAACCGGCCTGCCCGTGGCTGTTATCCGGCGAGTCCGCGCGAACGCGCCGCCGCTGCATCGACGACCGCCCGGGCCAGCCGGTCGATCGCATCGTCCTGATCCATCTGCATGAGGCCCGCCGCCGTGGTGCCGCCGGGGCTGGTCACTTGCTTGCGCAGCTCCGCCAGCTCGGCGGGCTCAGCGCCCGCCAGCGCCGCCGCGCCCGTGAAGGTGGCCCGCGCAAGCTGCATTGCTAGGCCTTCGGGCAGTCCCGCTTGCGCGCCGGCCCGTGCCAGTGCTTCGGTGAAGCGGAAGAAATAGGCCGGACCGCTCCCAGAAACTGCGGTCACCGCATCGATCTGCCGCTCGTCGTCGAGCCAGACGACCGGACCGGTTGGGGCGAGCAATGCGTTGACGGTGGCAAAGTCGCTCATCCGCACATCGCGCCCGGCGACCGCTGCGGTAATCCCCTGCCCGATCGCGGCGGGCGTGTTGGGCATCGTGCGCACCAGCCGCCCGCTGCCGAGGGCTGCACCGAGTCCCTGAAGCGTGATCCCGGCCATGATCGACACGAACAAGGCGTCGCGCGCCGCCAACGGACGCAGCGCGGCACCGATCGCAGGAAAAACCTGGGGCTTGACGGCCAGCACGACGGCGAGATCGCCGCCCTCATCGACATCGCCGAGGGCATCGATGCGTTCCGCCCCCTCGGGCAGATCGGTCGCCATCGGATCAAACACCAGCACGCGATGCGCGCCGCGCCAGCCGCGCGCCATCGCGCCGCCCATCCGCCCGCACCCGACCAGCAACACGTCCATCAGCGCGCATCCTTGTAGCGTTCGGCAAGCACGTCCTGGCGCGAGCGGTTCGAAACCTCGCGCCCCTCGATGATCACCCGCACAGCGATGCTCGACGGCTCCAGCGGATCGCCATCCCACACGACCAGGTCGGCATCGGCACCGGGGGCGAGCGTACCGCCACCCCGGCCCCAGATAGCGAGCGGAGCGGTCGTGACCGCACGCAGTCCCTCGATCCAGCTCAGACCGTTGGAGACCGCAAGCCCCGCGCCTTCGCGCAGGGCCATGCCGGCATTGTAGTTGCTGTGGATGTTGCCCCCCGCCAGACCGATCGCGACCGCCACACCGGCGCGCCGGAGCAGGGTCGCATTGTCCTGACGCGCACCGAGCTGGTCGAAACTGCCCGGCAGGTTCGCCTGCGGGTCGAGCACCACCGCGACTTTTGCTGCAGCCAGTTCATCCGCCGCGCGCCACGCTTCGGCCCCGCCGACGATGACGACGCGGATGCCGAATTCGCGCGCCAGCGCAGCGGCCTGGCGGACATCGCTCTCGCGGTGCGTCTGGATTGCGAGCGGCACCTCGCCGCGCAACACCGCGCGGATCAACGCTTCGCCCGCGCGCTTCCCGGGTGGCGGCGGGCCACCGCGCTTGTTCTTCTTTCCCTTGCCCTTTTCAGGAGTTGGCGAGGGTCGCGCGTCGGCCAGCGCTTTGCGCAGCGCCGCCCATTGCACCGCGCGCGATCCCAGCCGATCCCACGCGCCGCCGCCGATTACGGCATAAACGCCGACATCGGCGGCATCGCGAATGTCGCTCCCGTCGCGCAGCCGCACCATGGCCGCCTCGCCGTTGAAGGGCGCAAAGCGCGAGGCCGACGGGTACACCAGCGCACGCGTGATCCCGTCGGCTCGCGCCAGGCTGACCAGTGTCGAATTGCCGTTGAGCGCGCTGCTCATGTCGAACCCGGCATTGCGCTCGTCGGTCGAAGCCGTGTCGCGCGTGTCGCCCGATCCGGATACCTCGACCAGCCCGATTTGGGTCGCGGCGTTGACAAACCCCGGCGTCACCGGCCTTCCGCGCGCGTCGATGACCGTCGCGCCGTCCGGCACGGCGCCGCCGGACGTGACCGAGACAATCTTGCCATCCGCGATCACGATCGTGGCATCGCGGACCGGCATGTCGCCTTCCAGTGTCCACGCCTCGGCATGGGTGACGGCGATCGTCTGCGCGGAGGTCGGCGCGGCAATGGCCAGCGCGATCAGCGACACGAGTGTCTTCATGGTTTCACCCCCGCGCGCCCTGCCTCGAAATCGGAGACTGGACCCGATCGCGGGCGGCTGCGATCATAGGCAACCGCGCCGTCGATCAGCACCAGATCGGCCNTGGCGTAGATGCTNAACGGATCGCCCGACCACAGCACCACGTCCGCCTGATAGCCCGGCGCAAGCGTGCCCACCCGCTTGTCCAGCCCGAGCAGCCGCGCCGGATTGCTGGTGGTCCATTTGATCATCACTTCGGGCGGGGTTTCGATCCCGATGCGCCGGCCCGCCGCCGCTGCCTTGGCCGCAGCGATGTTGAGCCGCTGCCCATCGGCGGCGGAGTCCGAATGCATCATCACGCACACGCCTGCACGTTCCAGCAGTGGCGCCTCGGCGCGCACGGCGTCCTGCGCTTCCATCTTGAACCCCCACCAATCGGCCCAGACCGCAGCGCATGTCCCCGACGCGCGCAGCAGGCCAGGGATCTTGTAAGCCTCGGTAGCATGGTGGATCGCGCCGATCGTGAAGCCGAACTCCTTCGCCACCGCCAGCACCGACGCGATGTCGTTGGCGCGATAGCAATGGAAGTTGACCCGGATATCGCCGGACAAAATCCCTGCGAGCGTCTCGAGCTTGAGGTCGCGTTTGACCGCCGCGCCGCGCTCCACCGCGCGCTTGTACGCCTGCGCATCGCTGAAGGATTGGCGCATGAAAGCGATGACGCCCTGCCGGCTGGTCGGCCCGTCATTCTTGTCGTCGGCGCCCCAGCTCTTGGGATTTTCGCCGCACGCCATCTTGAACCCCTGAACGCCGCCGACCGCCTTCATCCCCCAGACGGTCGGCGCGCGCACCGGTTTTACCACCACTGAGCGGCCCGCGAAGATCGGGGTCGATCCGGGAAGAATCTGGATCGTCGTGACCCCGGCCGCCAGCGCGCGATCGAACGCCATGTCCTGCGGGTTTACTGCGGTTTCGATCCAGGTGTCGGCGCTGTCGGGGGTCGCGACCTCGGACACGTCGCTCGCTTCACGATCGATCGCGGTGAGCGGCATTACCCAGGCGCCGTCATGGCTGTGGACGTCGATCACGCCCGGCGTGACCCAGCGTCCTTTGCCGTCCACCTCACGCACGCCGGGATTGGCCAGCCCCTTGCCGACGGCGACGATCTTGCCGCCGCGGATCAGGACATCGCCACCGTCGATCCGTCCGCCCGCGCCGTCGAGCACCGTGGCACCGCGCAGCAGCATGTCATCGGGCGGCGGGGCCTGATAGCGGCTGGGAAACGGGTCCTGCCGCCACGGCGCAACCGACTGCGCGCCCGCAAAGGGGGCGACAAACAGTGCCCCCGCCGCCAGTCCGCACCCGATCCTGGTCCCCCGCCGCATCCTATCGCCCCCGGTTGAACCGGCGCATCCACGCCGCCATGTCGCCATCGGGCAGCGCGTCGAGGATCGCGCCCAGCGTCGCATCATCCTCATCCTGCCCCAGCTTGAACTTGCCCGAAACGCGGGTGACGCGCGCACGAAAGCCGATGATCCGGTCAAGCATTGCATCGTAGCGCGGACCCAGCTCTTCCACGCCCCATGGCTCGACCCGGCCCGCTTCCATCGCGTCGATCAGCACCTTGAGCGCATATTCGGTCAGATCGCTGCCGAATACGATGTCCGCACCGACCTTCACCTGGGCATAGTTCCAGGTCGGTGCCCAGTCGCGGCGTCGGGCATGTTCCGGGCTGACATAGGCTTGCGGCCCGGCAAACAGGATCGTCGCGCGCGGATCGTCGCGCAACGCCGCATGCAGCGGGTTGGAGCGCATCAGGTGTCCGATCAGTTCGACCAGCCGCCCGGCGTCATCGAATACCCCGATCAGCGGCAGCAGGCTCGACTCCATCGCCGCGGGCGTTCCCCCGCACACCCAGGCCAGCGGATACGCCTCGATCAGCGCGCGGACATCGGCGTCGGCGAACCGTTCGAACAGCGGAACCTGTACCCCCGTCATGCCGTCCGCGTCGCTCATCTGCCCCGTTACCCGTAGTGAATGGCCCCCTTTGTTTCCGATGGCTGGGGCAGGGACAAGCACCAATTCATAAAAGGCCGCTGGTCCACCCCCGGTTGCATGACAGCAATCTTGCCGCTAGCATTGGACCCGATATAGTCCAATTAATTGCAATGGAGATGGTCCAATGCTGCGGCCGTGGCAGGTCAGCCTGGGGGATCGCATCGATCCGTCGCGCGATGTTCCCATCTATATGCAGATCATCCAGGCGCTGATCCGCGACATCGAACGTGGTCGGCTGACCTCGGGCACCTATCTGCCCAGTAGCCGCGAGTTGGCAACAATCCTGGGGGTCAATCGCAAGACCGTGGTCCTCGCTTATGAAGATCTGATCGCGCAGGGCTGGCTGGATTCGGCGGGAACGCGCGGGACGATGGTGTCAGCCTCGCTGCCCGAGCCCGTCGCCCGCCAGCGCGCCGGGGTCGAGGCGACGATGAGCGATGCGCCGATCGACTATCGCTATGCCCCGCCGCCCGAACGCCCGCTCGCCCTCCCCTCCGGCCCCGGCCTCAAGCTCGACGAGGGCGCGCCGGACGGTCGCCTGTTTCCCGCTGACCTGCTCGCCCGCGCCTATCGCGCCGCCGCCCAGCGGGCCTCGCGCGAAAACCTGTTCCAATATGGCAATCCGCGCGGCTCGTTGCCGTTGCGGGAAAACATCGCGACGATGCTCAAAAGCCAGCGCGGACTGCCGGTCACGGCCGAGAATATCTGCATCACCCGTGGCAGCCAGAACGGCATTTTCCTCGCCGCCCACGTCCTGGTCCGCCCGGGCGATTCGGTAATCGTCGAGGCGCTGACCTATGAGCCGGCGGTCGCCGCGTGCCGGTCGCTGGGCGCAAATATCGTCTCGGTCGGGCTGGACGAGGACGGGATCGACGTCGAGGCGGTCGAGCGCGCATGCCGCCGCAATTCGGTGCGCGCGGTATTCCTGACGCCGCATCACCAGTTCCCGACGACGGTTTCGCTGCGTCCCGAACGACGGCTGCGGCTGCTCGAACTTGCCCACCAGTTCGGCTTTGCCATCATCGAGGATGATTACGACCACGAATTTCATTTCGAATCGCAGCCGCTGTTGCCGATGGCGGGCTATGGCCCGGGCCATGTCATCTATGTCGGATCCATGTCGAAGCTGCTGCTGCCCGCGCTGCGCATCGGTTATGTCGCCGCGCCGCCGCCGGTGATCGACGCGATCGCGCACATGGTTTCGCTGACTGACGGCATGGGAAACACATTGACCGAACATGCCGCCGCCGAACTGATCGAGAATGGCGAGCTGCGCCGCCATGCGCGCAAGGTGCGGCAGGTCTATGCCAAGCGGCGGGAGAGCTTCGCCAGGGAGATTGATCGCAGCCTGGGCGATCTGGTCGATTATCGCATGCCCGATGGCGGGCTGGCCTTCTGGTTGCGCTTTCCGAACACCGACCTCGATACGATGGAAGCCCGCGCCGCCGCCATGGGCCTGCGGTTCGCGGCGTCGCGCTCGTTCATGACGCGCGAGGATGCGCCGCGCGGGCTGCGTATCGGCTTTGCCAGCCTGAATGAGCATGAAGCGCGAACCGCCATCGCGGCGCTGCGTGAGGCCGCAGGGTGAACTGCATTGGTCCCGCGAACTCGTCCAACTTGGATGTTTTCCGCTCCACCGGATCGGCAGACCCTGCGCGGAAACGGGAGGACACAAGATGAAACACGCCATGCTCGCACTCGCCATGCTCGCCGCGCCGCCGGTGCTGGCGCAGGACGCGCCGCCACCCGCCGCCGAGGCCGAAGCATGGCCAGAGGCGTGGTTCGAAATCTTCAAGCTTGCGCCGGGCAAGCAGGAGGAGTTCATCCGCCGCATCGCGCAAGTGGACGAAGTCGCAGCAGCGGGCGGGCAGCCACCGATTCAGCTGTTCTTCCATGAAAATGGCGCGGATTTCGATGTCATCGTGTTCAAGCCGGTGACCGGTCGCAAGCCGACTGCGGAACAGCAGGCGGCGATGGCGAAGAAACGCAAGGAGTTCGGGATGGAGAGCGGCCCGGCCTATTTCGTCGGCCTGCGCGAACTGGTCGCCGCGCATACCGATTCCAAGACTTATGGCCCGCTGTCTGCCGCGAAATGGCTGGCGCGGCTCGACAAATGGCGCGCGGAAAACCCGCCACGCGTCAAGGGAGGCAAATGATGATCGGTCGCCGCAATGTTGTCGCGCTTGGCATTGGCACAGCCGCGGCCGCCATCAGCCACCGCGCATTTGCCGGCGGCGATGACCTGCTCGACACCGCCTATATCAACGCCAAGGTGTGGACCGGCGCCGGGCCGAATGTTCGCACCGACGCGATCGGGGTGAAGGGCGACCGCATCGCGGCGATCGGGGCCGATGCGGTGCGCGCGCGGACGGGCAAGCGCACCCGCATTGTCGACCTGCAAGGCGCGTTCGTAACCCCCGGCTTCATCGACCCGCATGTGCATTTCGTGAAGGCGTCGATCATGATGTCGCAGGCATCGCTGCGCGACGCCGCCAATCCCAAGGAGTTTGTCGAGCGCGTCGCCGCCGCCGCGAAGGCGTTGCCAAAGGGGCAATGGCTGGAAGGTGGCAATTGGGATCAGGACCGCTGGGGCGGCGAGATGCCGCACCGCAAATGGATCGACGCGGTTACCCCGGACACGCCGGTCGCGGTGATCCGTTACGATCTGCACATGCTGTTGCTCAATTCGCTGGCGCTCAAGCTGGTGGGGATCGACCGCAATTCGGTTGCTCCGCCCGGGGGTGTGATCGAGCGCGATGCGGACGGCGAGCCCACCGGCATCGTCAAGGATGCCTCCAAGGACATGGTCCTGCGCGCGATCGGGCAAAAGACCGACGCACAGATCGATGCCGCCGCGCGCAACGGCATTGCGCTGGCGCTGAGCAAGGGCGTAACCCAGGTCCACCCCACCGAAAAGGAATTGGTCAGCTTCGACTGCACGCGCCGCCTGCATTCGCGGGGCGAAATCGGGATCCGCTTCCGGCACTATCTGCCGCTTCAGGACTGGGAAGCGCAGGCTGCACTGATCGCACGCGAAGGACGTGGCGATGACTGGGTGCACTGGGGCGGGTGCAAGGTGGCGTTTGACGGATCGCTCGGCTCGCGCACCGCCAAATTCTACGAACCCTATCACGACGACCCGACCACGCGCGGGATCATTGTCACCGACCCCGTCGACCTGCGCCGCTGGATCGCGGGGGCGGACAAGGCCGGACTTCAGGTCACGACGCACGCGATCGGCGATGAGGCCAATGACATCGTCCTCGATACGCTGGCGGCGGTTGCGGCAGCCAATGGTCCACGCGACCGGCGCTTTCGGGTCGAGCATGTCCAGCATATGAAGCCGCACGCCATCCCGCGCTTCAAGGCGCAGAATGTGATCGCTTCGGTTCAGCCTTATCATGCAATCGACGATGGCCGCTGGGCGGTGCGCCGGATCGGTGAGAAACGGCTGGAAACCAGCTTCGCATTCGGATCGCTGGTGCGGTCGGGCGCGCATGTCTGCATGGGATCGGACTGGCCGGTCGCGCCGATGGATCCGTTCACCGGCCTGGACGCGGCGGTCAACCGCGAGACGCTGGACGACAAGCACCCCGATGGCTGGCATCCCGAGCAACGCGTGACACTGGCTCAGGCGCTGCGATGCTACACGCACGAGGGTGCCTATGCCGCGTTCCATGACGGCAAGACGGGGGTGATCGCGCCCGGCCACCTCGCCGATTTCGCGGTGATGGATCAGGACTTATTCGCGATTGATTCGCATTTGCTCAAACGAACGACGGTGCTACGGACGGTTGTCGGCGGCGTTCAGCGTTTTGGCTGAACACGTTACCGGGGCGGGGGCGCACCCGTGCGGATTGGACCCATGCTTCTGTGGGAACTGGATGTTTCAAGGGCCAGTTCCCGCGAACATGTTGATCCTGCGATAACAGGCCTGGACCCGAATCCGGGCCGTATCGGGAGGGCACTCACAACCAACTCGGGGGGAAGCTATCATGGTTTCGAGAACGAATGCACTGCGCGGGGCTGGCCTCTGTGCGATCGCCGTCACAATGCTGGCCGGAGGTCAGGCAGCTGCCCAAGAGGCAGAGAGCGACGAGGTGCTGATCACTGCCCAGCGCGACAACCAGAGCCAGGTCAGCCGGAGCGGCAAGCTGGGCGCGCTCGGCGATCAGGATGCGATGGACACGCCGTTTTCAGTCAAGAGCTACAACGCGGCGCTGATCCTCAACCAGCAGCCCCAGACGCTCGGACAGGTTCTCGAAAACGACCCGGCGATCCGCGTCAGCACCGGGTTCGGCACGCCCGCAGAGCTATTCGTCGTGCGCGGGTTCAACCTGGCGTCGGACGATATCGCGTTCAACGGCATGTATGGCCTGACCCCACGGCAGCTGGTTGCGCCCGAGCTTTACGACCAGGTTCAGGTCCTTAACGGCGCCAGCGCCTTCCTCAATGGCGCGGCACCGGGCGGTTCGGGCCTTGGCGGTGGCATCAACCTCATCTCGAAGCGCGCCGCGGACAAGGATCTCAACCGCGTCACGCTCAACTATGCGGGCACGGCGCATTTCGGTGGCGCGTTCGATTTCGGACGGCGGTTAGGCAATGGCGAATTCGGCGTCCGCCTCAATGGTGCGTTCCGCGCAGGCGACACTGCGGTCGACGACGAATTCCGGCGCGCGACGGTGCTGGGTGCAAGCTTCGACTGGAAGTCGGGCGGCCTGCGCCTGACCGCCGACTTCGCCTATCAGCGGCTGTTCGTGCGCGGCCTGCGGCACAAGGTCGCGATCCCGACCACGACCACGGTGATCCCGGAAGTGCCGCGCGGCGACGTCAACTATTCGCAGCAATGGCATCGCTATGAACAGCGGGACATCTTCGGCATCATCGGTCTGGAATATGATTTCTCCGACAATGCGATGTTCTATGCCGCGTTCGGCGCGCGCGACGGGATGGAAGAAGGCGTGTCGCTCAACGCCGTTACCCTCACCAACCTGACGACGGGCGCGGCGGTCAGCGGCAATGCGCAATTCACGCCGCGCACCGACAATAACGAAGCCGCGCAGGCGGGCTTCCGCGTCAAGGGCAATACGTTCGGGGTTTCGCACCAGTTCAACGTCGGCTTCTCGCTCAGCTGGCAGGTCAATCGCAACGCGTACCAGCGTTACGGGACCTACACGACCAACATCTACAACCCCGTCCAGGTCGCGCGTCCGGCAGAGACGACCGTCCGGGGCGGCAATCTCAACGATCCGTTCCCGGTCGCGCGGACCCGCTATCACAGCTTCTACGTGTCCGACACGCTGGGCTTTGCCGACGACATGGTCTTCCTGACGGTCGGTGCGCGGCTTCAGATGATCAAGGATCGCCGCTACGCCTATAACCCGGTTCCGGCGACCGGCGTTGCTGCGGGTGACCGGACCAGCCGCTATGACAAGAGCACGACCACCCCGGTCATCGGCCTGGTCGTCAAGCCGACCGAAAGCATCTCGCTCTACGCCAACCGGATCGAGGGACTGGTCGCCGGCAGCGTCGCGCCGGTCGATGCCGCGCTGATCAACTCGGGCGAGGTGTTCGCACCGTTCAAGACCACGCAATATGAGTTTGGGGGCAAGGCGGCGATCGGCAATTTCAACGCCTCGATCGCCTTCTACCGGCTCAAGCGGCCGAATGCCTTCACGCGCAACATTACGCCGCCGCCCGCAACCGGACCGACGCGCATCTTCGTGGTCGAGGGTGAGCAGCGCAACCAGGGCGTAGAATTCGCAGTTGACGGGGAACTGACGAAGGGGCTGCGCATCATCGCTGGCGCCGCGATCAACGACGCCAAGTTGACGCGCAACGCCGATGCGACGCTGAATGGCCTGAAGGCGGTCGGCGTGCCCGATTACACCGCCAACGCCAATGTCGAATGGGACGTCTTTGGCGGCCTCACTGTCACCGGTCGCGTGATGCACACCGGGCCGCAGATGGTGACGATGCGCAACACGCTGGAGCTGGGCGCATGGACCCGTTTCGATCTGGGCGCGCGGTTCGTGACGGTGATGGGCGGCAGCCCGATCACGTTCCGCGCCAATGTCGATAACGTGCTCAACGATCGCTACTGGGCGGCCTCGTTCACCAGCTTCCCGACCTTCGATGCGTCGCTACTGCAGGGGCTGCCGCGCACGTTCAAACTGTCGGTCACTGCCGACTTTTAAGCGAACCGGGGCGCGCAGCGCCGATGCGCGCCCCTTGCCGTCTGCCAACCGCGCTCGCCCGTTCATGCCGCCAGGTCGAGGCAGCGCGTCCCCGTATCGAAATCCGCGTCAAGCAAGGGAGACGGGTCAATGCTGCCCCTGCTCGAAGGAATCCGGGTGATCGAGGTCGGTGCGGTGGTGCTCGGACCCTATGCCGGCCAGATTCTCGCGGACCTGGGCGCACAGGTGATCAAGGTCGAGCCGCTGGAGGGAGACATCGCGCGCTATGCCCACCCGACCGGGCCGGGCGGCGGCGCGTTGTTCGTCAACAATAACCGCAACAAGATGATGCTGGCGCTCGACCTCAAATCGGAAGAGGGGCGCGACGTGCTGGCCCGGCTGATCGGCACTGCCGACGTGCTGTTCCACAATATGCGGGTCGAGGCGGCGGAGCGATTGGGGCTGGGGTTCGATGCCGTCGCGGCGATCAACCCCCGCATCGTCCACTGCGCCGCGATCGGGTTCGGCCAGCGCGGCCGCTATCGCAACCGCCCGGCGTTTGACGACATTATCCAGGCAGCGAGCGGCATTGCCGGGCTGGGTTCCGCGACCGGGGGCGACCCGCGCTTCGTGCCCACGATCCTCGCCGACAAGGTGGCGGCACTGCATGCGGTCTATGGCATCCTTGCCGCGCTGGTCGCACGGGCGAGCGGACACGAAGGCCCGTTCAAGGTCGAGGTGCCGATGTTCGAGGCGCTGGCAGCGTTCCTGCTCAACGAACATCTCGCTGAGGCGACCTTCGATGCCGACGGCGCGATCGGCTATCCGCGCATCCTGTCGCCCAATCGTCGTCCGTTCCGCACCGCCGACGGGTGGCTCGCCGTCCTCCCTTACACCGAGCGTCAATGGAGCGCCTTTCTGACCGAAGTGCAACGCGACGACATCCTCGCACAGGAATGGTTCACCGACCAGGAACAGCGGGCGGCCCGGATCGACACGCTCTACGCACTGGTCGCCGACGCCCTCCCGGCGCGGACGACCGACGCATGGATCGCGGCGCTCGAATCGCGCGACATCCCCTGTTCCCGCGTCGCCGAGCTGGGCGATTTGCTAACCGATCCGCATCTCGCCGACATCGGCTTTTTCGACGTGCCGACGAGCTATCCCGAAGGCGTGGCGCGCGCCCTGCCCCAGCCCGTGCTGTTCGACGGGCTCGTTTTACGGGCGGACAGTCCCCCGCGTGCACTCGGCGCGGATAGCCGTCAGGTGCTGCGCGGTTGTGGGCTGGAGGAAGACGCGATCGAGCGCATGATCCGGCAAGGAGTGGTGCGGCAGCACTAAGCGCGCCGCTGCAGCAGAGGCCGGGGGACTGATCGTGCTCAGCGCGGTTTCAGGAAGTCGCGAACCGAAATTCTGGTGCCCCTGGCCGGACTCGAACCAGCATGCCTTGCGGCGGTCGATTTTGAGTCGACTGCGTCTACCATTTCGCCACAGGGGCAGCGAGCGGGCTGGCTAGACGAAGGGCCTTGTCACCGCAAGCCTTTAACACCCACGCGTTTGACACTGGCCCCTCCCCTGCCTATATCGCGCCTCTGCCCCGACCGGTCGGGACATGGCACGCCGTCGCGCAGCGCGCCGTACGAATGGACCGGACGGGTATCATAGACGCTTGAGAGGCTGAGTTTTTCCCCGTTTCGACGAAGGGAATCGCTCGGCCCTTTTGGCGTCTGTGTGCGTGCCTGCCCCGGCGGTTACCGGGCCAAATTCAGGCTGAGAAGGCGAATACAGCACATGGCAACCAAAGCGATCGAAAGCGGCACCGCAAAGCGCCGCATCCGCAAGGTGTTCGGTGATCTCCACGAAGTGGTGCAGATGCCGAACCTGATCGAGGTTCAGCGCGAATCCTACGAACAGTTCCTGCGGAGCGATCCGTCGATCGGTTATGTTTCGGGCCTGGAAAAGACGCTGCGCAGCGTGTTCCCGATCCGCGACTTTGCTGGCACGGCCGAGCTCGACTTCGTGACCTATGAGCTTGAGCATCCCAAGTTCGACGTCGAGGAATGCCGTCAGCGCGGCATTACCTATGCCGCCCCGATGCGCGTCACCCTGCGCCTGATCGTGTTCGAGGTCGATCCCGATACGGATGCCCGCTCGGTCCTCGATATCAAGGAGCAGGACGTCTATATGGGCGACATGCCCCTGATGACGGGCAACGGCACCTTCTTCATCAACGGTACCGAGCGCGTGATCGTGTCGCAGATGCACCGCTCGCCGGGCGTGCTGTTCGACCATGATCGCGGCAAGACTCACGCGTCGGGCAAGTATCTCTTCGCCGCGCGCGTGATCCCGTATCGTGGCTCGTGGCTCGATTTCGAGTTCGACGCCAAGGACATCGTCAACGTTCGTATCGACCGCAAGCGCAAGCTGCCGGTGACGACGCTGCTCTATGCGCTGGGTCTGAACAGCGAAGAGATTCTGAACCACTTCTACAACACCGTCACCTATGTGCGCGGTCCCAATGGCTGGCAGATTCCGTTCGCCGCCGAAAACTGGCGCGGCGTCAAGCCGATGTTCGACATCGTCGACGCCAAGACCGGCGAAGTCGTGTTCCCCGCCGGGCAGAAGATCAGCCCGCGCGCCGCGAACAAGGCGGGCAAGGACGGTCTCGAAACGCTGCTGATCCCGACCGAGGAAATCTTTGGCCGTTACAGCGCGTACGACCTGATCAACGAGTCGACCGGCGAAATCTATATCGAAGCCGGTGACGAGGTGTCGGCCGAGAATCTGGAGAAGCTGGACAAGGCCGGCATCGACCGGATCGAGCTGCTCGACATCGACCATGTCTCGACCGGTCCGTGGATCCGCAACACGCTCAAGGCCGACAAGGCCGAAGAGCGCGAGCAGGCGCTGTCCGACATCTATCGCGTCATGCGCCCCGGCGAACCGCCGACGCTGGAGACCGCGGAGTCGCTGTTCGGCGGGCTGTTCTTCGATCCGGAGCGCTACGACCTGTCGGCCGTGGGCCGCGTGAAGCTCAACATGCGCCTCGATCTCGATGCCGAGGACACGGTGACGACGCTGCGCACCGAGGATATCCTCGCGGTCATCAAGACGCTGGTCGGCTTGAAGGACGGCAAGGGCGAGATCGACGATATCGACAATCTCGGCAACCGCCGCGTGCGTTCGGTGGGCGAGCTGCTGGAAAACCAGTATCGCGTCGGCCTGTTGCGCATGGAGCGTGCGGTCAAGGAGCGCATGTCGAGCGTCGACGTGTCGACGGTCATGCCGAACGACCTGATCAACGCGAAGCCTGCGGTTGCCGCGGTGCGCGAGTTCTTTGGCTCGTCGCAGCTCAGCCAGTTCATGGATCAGACCAACCCGCTGTCGGAAGTCACCCACAAGCGCCGCGTGTCGGCGCTTGGGCCGGGTGGTTTGACGCGTGAGCGCGCGGGCTTCGAAGTCCGCGACGTTCATCCGACGCACTATGGCCGCATCTGCCCGATCGAAACGCCGGAAGGCCCGAACATCGGTCTGATCAACAGCCTCGCGACCTTCAGCCGCGTCAACAAATACGGCTTCATCGAAACCCCGTACCGCAAGGTGATCGACGGCAAGGTGACCGACGAGGTCGTCTATCTCTCCGCAATGGAAGAGGCCAAGCACACGATCGCGCAGGCATCGGCCGAGACCGATGCCGAAGGCCGTTTCGTCGAGGAGCTGGTGTCGGCCCGTCAGGCCGGCGAATTCCTGATGGCGTTCCCGGACACGGTGACGCTGATGGACGTGTCGCCGAAGCAGCTGGTGTCGGTCGCAGCCTCGCTCATTCCGTTCCTGGAAAATGACGACGCCAACCGCGCGCTCATGGGTTCGAACATGCAGCGTCAGGCCGTTCCGCTGGTGAAGGCGGAAGCGCCCTTCGTCGGCACCGGCATGGAAGAGACCGTCGCGCGCGATTCGGGCGCGGCGATCGCGGCCAAGCGCGCCGGCATCGTCGACCAGGTCGATGCCTCGCGCATCGTCGTGCGCGCCACCGGCGAGGTTTCGGCGGAGGAAAGCGGCGTCGACATCTACACGCTGATGAAGTTCGAGCGCTCGAACCAGTCGACCTGCATCAACCAGCGTCCGCTGGTGAAGGTGGGCGACCTGGTCAATGCTGGCGACATCATCGCCGACGGCCCATCGACCGAGTTCGGCGAGCTGGCGCTGGGCCGCAACGTACTCGTCGCGTTCATGCCGTGGAACGGCTACAACTACGAAGACTCGATCCTGATCAACGAACGCATCGTGAAGGACGACGTGTTCACGTCGATCCATATCGACGAGTTCGAAGTGATGGCCCGCGACACCAAGCTGGGACCGGAGGACATCACGCGCGACATCCCGAACGTCGGTGAAGAAGCGCTGCGCAACCTCGACGAGGCGGGCATCGTCTATATCGGCGCCGAGGTGGAGCCGGGCGACATCCTGGTCGGCAAGATCACCCCCAAGGGTGAATCGCCGATGACGCCGGAAGAGAAGCTGCTCCGAGCGATCTTCGGCGAAAAGGCCAGCGACGTGCGTGACACCTCG
>FUFK010039240.1_pt1 | contig 46698 bp, 56 predicted proteins | sample 1021851 | NCBI WGS metagenome assembly FUFK01 (sample SAMEA51879418, study PRJEB19060) | metagenome
GATGGTGGTTGGTCAATGAGACATTCGGATGGATTCAAGTCTCTTACAAAACATGGATATGAAGTTGAAGGTGTAGAGTCTGTACCAGAAGCAGACAGTGAGAGAGTTTTCAAGAAACTTGCAAGAAAACATGACATTGTTTTCGCAACATCATTTGGTTACATGGAACCTATGGTGAGAGCATCTGCAAAGAATAAGAAGACGATCTTCATGCATGCCACAGGGTACAAAGGTAATGACACAAATATGGACAATTACGTTTGTCATTCCTTTCAAGCAAGATACCTCTCAGGTATTGCCGCTGGTATGATGACAAAAACCAATAAAATTGGAGTTGTTGGTTCTCACCCAATCCCAGAGATCATTCGTAACATTAATGCTTTGACTCTTGGTGCTCAATCAGTGAATCCAGATATTGAAGTTGAGATTGTATGGATTAACTCATGGTTTGATCCACCAAAGGATATGGACGCAGCCAAGGTTCTTGCTGAACAAGGTAATGACATTTTGTTTACCACTACGGATTCACCATCTGTAGTTACATTGGCAGAAAAATTAGATGGTGTTTGGAGTATGGGTAATGATGCACCTATGGGACAGTTTGGACCTAACAGTTACATCACTGGTATGATGTTCAANTGGAACCTNTTATACAAACATATTGTGGATCAACTTGCNGAAGGTAAACTCAAGATGGGTCAACGATGGGCNTGGGGTCTNGACAAGAATTGTGTCGGACTCTCACCTTGGGGTAANAANGTNCCTGGNGANGTAGTNAANAAAGTTGAGACAGTNAAGATGGATTGGGTCAACGANAAGATGGGTACATACTATCCNTTTGATCAAGGAGTCACCAAACAAGATGGTTCCAAGATTGAAGCTGGAGTTATTGCAAGACCAGAACTGGAAACAATGCAGTTCTTTGTCAAGGGTGTTGCATCTGAGTTTCCTGTCAAGTAATGGATATTCCCATAATCAATTTTGGAGACATGGATCTTGCCGTGTCTCGTAGAATGGACAAGGCATTCAGAGAGGTAGGGTTTGCTGTTTTTACCAATGTCTATGACAGATGGTTGACCGATTTTGATTTATGGGAAGTATGTACAAAACAATTTTTTGATCTCCCACCAGAGGTAAAGTCCAAGTATGCTTACTCTGGTGTGGAGAAAAATTTAGGATATTCTGAGATGGGTACTGAGTGGTTACATCCAGATAGACCTGGCGATCTAAAAGAAGCATACAACTGGAAGGCTCCGTATGATATGGAAGACAAATACTGGCCGACTGAACTTCCCTTATTTCGTACACAGGCAGAAAAGATAGAACGTATCATGCGAGTCCTGTCCTTTGAGTTCATGGATAGGTTTGAACTTGCACTTGGACTCAAGAAAGGATTTCTTGTTGAGAAACACTTGTATGGAACCACAACGGCAAGAATTATTCACTACCCATTGTACAATGGAAAGATTGAGAACCAACAACTGAGAGGGAATGAGCACACAGACTATGATACATTTACCATGTTGTTTCGTTTTCAAGATTGTGGAGGATTATTTGTAAAGACGATTCAGGGTGATTGGGTAGAAGTGCCTGTGATTGAAAATAGTGTAGTGGTAAATATTGCAGATATGTTTCAGAGATGGACGAATGACAGATATATTTCTACACCACATAGAGTAATGAATGTACTTGACAAAACAAGATATTCAATGCCGTATTTTGTTGGGCCAAACAAAGATACAATCGTAAAAAATCTCACAAATGAACCAGACAAATATCCACCGATTTCCTCTTACGAGTATCTTTTGTGGAGACTTGGCCAGTCCTATGATAAATAGTTATTTGGCTCTGGGGGAAGGACTTGAACCTTCAAACACACTTAGTTTTGACCTACCGCGGTGTGCAACACGCAAACAACGTGCCGTGTCTACCAATTTCACCACCCCAGAGTGTGTTACATTAATTCTGCCTTTTTCATAGCACTTATCATTCTCGTTACACCTATTCCACCACCGAATCGTGGAATGAAATCATGTTGTAAGAATTCGTCAAGTTCTTTCAATACTCTCTCTTTACCAAAGAGGTTATATAACAAGCNAGAATAACCACCATCAGATATTGTATGAAATTGTTCTCTCATCTCATCCACATCATCTGCTCTTTCNGCNGANCCGATNGTTTCCATACCACCCATGATNACATCACANTTCAAGGCAACATCACCGCCTGTTGANCCTTTGATAGGTGACTTTTTCATNTTCCAAAATGGTGAGGTATTGTANGGGAAGTGAGTGAGGAAGAAAACATCTCCATAATCTTNATACATAAGTGACTCATGATAATCGGTAAGTATATTGTCACTGGCTGTATACTTACCGCACATACTTAAATAGTTCCCGCCTGGGAAATCNTCAGTGAGTCTTGCCCTGTTATGGTCACAAGTGAATCCCAGAAACTTGCAAAGGTCATTTTCCATCTGTAGTAAATCATCAAATGTACCAGGCATCTCAAACTCAAACATAGGGAAGATCAATTCGTGTCTTCCTTCTTTTGGGTTTTGTTCTTGTCTGTAAGAAGTAGATACACAGAAACAGCCTGGAATATCTGGGTTGGTGAGTAGTTCATACTCTAACCACATTTGACCTGTTTGAGGCAGGGGCCAAACTTGTCCAGCATATTCGTATGTGGTGACTGTAGTAGGGTCTTCACATGCNGCTAATATTGATAATCTGTTTTGGGTGTGTACTTCTAAAAATCCCTTCTCAAGAAAGAAGGAACGCATTTGGTGGGTTACTGTAGTGAAATCATTGTGGTGAGATCAAACTCGTCATTATTCCTTTCCACCGCTTGACCAGCGATTTCTTTTTATTTAGACAAATTGGAATCTTAACAATTCTTGAACATTTCAAAAACAGAAAATAATATATATGATGATGTGAATAACCTTCAAAGAGTGTGAAAACTCAGAAAGGATTTTGATGGATTTATCAAGTTTATATCTATGGGTAGGTTTTTTGCTAGCCTCTTATTCTGTAATAGCAAACGATTCAGTTCAGACTTTGGGAACATGGATTGCATCTAATTCAGAGAGATTTAGATGGTATATATTATGGTCTGCAGCAAGCACAGTCTTGTTGTTTACACTATGGTACGGATGGTCCGTCAACGATGGTGACATATCGTATGGACGCTTGAATAAGATTCCGTGGCAACCTATCCAATGGTATCACGCCGTTGCACCTCTAGTTCTTGTTCTTCTTACAAGATTTGGTGTTCCAGTAAGCACAACCTTTTTAGTTCTCTCTGCCTTTGCAAGTACAGTTGTCTTGGAAAAGGTATTGATGAAATCTGCATTAGGATATTTGGTGGCAGCTGCCGCTGCATATCTAATCTGGATGGTTGTTGCAAAGTATCTGGAAACCAAAGACATAGCAGAAGAACACAAGAAATATTGGAGAGTTGCACAATGGTGTACTACTGGATGGTTATGGTTTACTTGGTTATCTCATGACATGGCAAATATCGCTGTGTTCCTTCCCAGACAAGTTCCTNNNGAANCAATGATTCTTATCAGTATNATNTTTGTNGGAGGAATGGGTTATATGTTTTATGAGAGAGGTGGAAAGATTCAAGAGGTTGTATTGAGTAAAACGAACACAAAGTATGTTCGTTCAGCAACTCTCGTTGATTTGATTTATTCTCTGATACTCTGGTACTTCAAAGGATACAATGATATTCCAATGAGTACAACTTGGGTATTTGTTGGATTATTGGCAGGAAGGGAACTGGCATTTGCAACCATAAATGACAAGTACAAATTCAAGACAGTCTTTCCTTTGGTTGGTAGAGACTTCTTCAAGATGATGATTGGTCTATCATTGTCTATTGTGATTGTCCTTGCAATTCATGGTATATCTTTCAAGGGACTAGCAAATATGTGATTATTTTTTAATCATCTCCTTTCGACTTTTGATTAATAATTCTCTCAAAAAGTGATTATAATATATACAGTCGAAAGGAGAAATTTTATGAATGAAACACAATATATCTTGAATACCTTTCTACTTCTTTTCAGCGGTGCGCTGGTGATGTTGATGGCGGCAGGCTTTTCAATGTTAGAAGCAGGAATGGTAAGAACAAAAAATGCAACTGCTATTCTGACAAAGAATATTTGTTTGTATTCACTNTCCTGCCTGGCCTTCTTTGTAGTAGGTTATCAACTGATGTATGGAAGTATCTCAGACGGAGATCATTCTGGTATGTCAGATTTCTTTTTCCAAGTGGTGTTTGTTGCAACGGCAGCAAGTATCATTTCGGGAACGATTGCAGAACGAATGAAGTTCTGGTCGTTTATGATTTTTGTTCTTGTACTTGCTAGTGTTATCTACCCACTACAAGGTGCATGGACATGGGGNGGAGGATTTCTATCAGAGATGGGATTCTCCGATTTCGCTGGTTCAACAATAGTCCACTCCGTTGGTGGATGGGCCGCTCTCGCTGGAGTTATTCTTCTAGGGTCAAGAACTGGTAAATACACTGATGATGGAAAAGTGAATCTTATTCCACCATCAAACTTACCACTGGCAANATTAGGTACATTTATTCTTTGGTTTGGTTGGTTTGGATTCAATGGTGGGTCTCAACTAGCAATGGGAACCAAAGATGATGTAAATGCAATTGCTAGTGTAATTCTAAACACAAACATGGCTGCAGCTGCAGGTGCAGTAACTGCCATGATTATAACACAACTTCTATACAAGAAAGTAGACCTTACGATGGTATTGAATGGTGCACTGGCTGGATTAGTCTCAATTACAGCAGGACCAGATTATCCAACAATTGGTTTAGCAGTTCTTATAGGAGCTATTGGTGCAAGTTTAGCAGTTTTTGCAATCCCACTTTTTGACAAGGTAAAGATTGATGACCCTGTGGGGGCTTTATCAGTTCATCTTGTTGCAGGAATTTGGGGAACACTTGCAGTTGGAATCTTCAAAGAAGACGTATCAATCCTAACTCAACTTTATGGTGTAGGGATTATTGGAGCATTTGTATTTGNAACAAGTCTAATTGTCTGGTATATCGTAAAACTAGTAATAGGGTTAAGAGTTTCACTTGAAGAAGAAACACAAGGTATTGACCTAGCAGAGTTTGGTCATGCCGCATATACTATTGGTCATGGTGAATTCGTAACTCAGGACGAAATCAAAATGGTCAGGGGTTATGTAAAACCGAAAGCAGAAATGGTTCCTGCTTAAAAACAGAGGGAGCACGAAAAGGGAGTGCTCCCCCTTAAATCTCTAAAAAAAGAAAGGAAAAGNGTGTCTAATGCAGACCAACATTTTAGACAATTCATGAAGACAATCCAAAATGATCCAAATTATAGATGGATATATTCTGAATACAAAACATGCCCTAGTGATGCAGAATACGCATACTATAATGTCAAAGCCAAAGAACAGAAATTTAGTTTCTGGTCTAAACTCAAAACCATGTTTGACTTCTCATCATTTACGATGGGTGGAATCACAAATAAATCCATAGAAGAATATCTTTCTCAAGCAAGAGATCACTATGATCTTGAACAGAGAGAAAGAAAAGTCATGAATGGAAATGTGAGGTTCGCGTGAAAGAACTTATCATTTCGTATGGTACAGTAGTCTTTTGTGCTTTATTACTTTTGTGATAAATAGAAATGTGGGGGCAACCTCACATATTCCTCAACCCGAATATAGGAAGGAGGTGATCTGTGTTTATCTGTAATAATCCAGAATGTGAATGTGATCATTGTGTTTGTGAAGATTGTTCTTGTTCACCCGATAATCTCTGCCCAGAGAGTTGTCGAACTTCCACCTAAATAAAGTACTTGACAAATAGGGTCTACATGATATAATGACTGTAGACCCTAAATTGAATGGAAATTATGATACAACGTGTGAATCCAAAATTTGTTCCCATGTATATCAAGAAAGATCCAGTAAGACCTCACATTAGTGCAGAGTCTAGGATGGGTCCAGGCAGAGACATCTATCATATTGATGAGAAGGCATTTGTTTGTCTTGCATATCTTGATAGAGTTCCTGCAGATGAAGATACACTTCTGTCTGCAAATGTGGGTCCAGTTGTAGTTGCATATACAGTCTGGTCACTTGAAAAAGGTATGGGGCGTCAAATTATTTTGGATCTACAAAAAATGATCAGAGAAACCTACCGATTCAAAAGACTAGTAACTCTTAGCCCACAAACAGAGATGGCCACCAAGTTTCATTTAAGTAACGGAGCCGAACTGATTGCAGAGAACATGACCACCAATAATTTTGAATATGACATCGAGTGGTAAAAAAAGTCTTGACAATGTTTACAAAATTTGAGATACTATAATTAAGATGATTTGGGTGGACTGAGCATAGGTGAGCTCAACGGACTGTAACTCCGCCGCATATGCTGTGCTGGTTCGACTCCAGCTCCGCCCACCAAAAATGCTACTGTAGCTCAATTGGTAGAGCAACTGATTTGTAATCAGTAGGTTGTAGGTTCAAGTCCTATCAGTAGCTCCAACGCGAGTGTAGCTCAGTTGGTAGAGCATCTGCTTGCCAAGCAGAAGGTCGAGAGTTCGAGCCTCTTCACTCGCTCCAATACTATGAAAAAGAAATATATTTTTTACTTAATCATGATCTCAGTTATCCTTGGTGGAATAACTGGAAAGATTCTTGCATATATCTATTTGTAATATGGATAAAATAACACAAATGATGGTCATCACTATGGAAGAGTGTGGTGAACTTACTCAGGTATGTTCCAAACTTCTCAGGAAGAGACACACAAGAAATGAAATTAGTGATGAGACAAAATACAAACTAACCAAAGAAGTTGCAGATGTGATGTGTATGATTGAACTGATGAAAGAAGAAGGTTTGATTGAACATCATGAGATTGTCAAAGGTATTCAGGAAAAGAGAGACAAACTCAAAATCTGGAGCGATCTGATAGGTCACTAGTTTAATGGTAGAATAGGAGACTCCAAATCTCTTGGTCAGGGTTCGATTCCTTGGTGACCTGCCATCGGCGTGTAGTTCAATCTGGTAGAATGCATGGTTTGGGTCCATGTGGTTGCAGGTTCAAATCCTGCCACGCCGACCAAAAAAAGACTTGACAATGTTTTCAAAATAACATATACTATAATTTGATGAGTGAGAGATAACCTTTTCGGAGAACGATATGAAAATCTCAAAAAAATATAAAGTGGTACTAAACTCCTGTTTCGGGGGGTTTGGATTGTCAAAAGATGCAATCCAAATGTTAAATGACAAACATGGTTTGGATATTGATTCGGACTATGGATATGTTGACAACGATGACTTTGGGATTGTAGACGATAACATGGATGCCTATCGCATGGACAAGCGTCTGGTTTCTGTTGTTAAGAAACTAGGTGTGAAAAAGGCATCTGGTAAACATGCTGCTCTTAGGATTGTAGATGTACCAGATGATGTTGTAGATGTTCATGGTTGGCATATTTCAGACTATGATGGTTGTGAGTCTGTTCACCAATCTCATTGGGTTGGATAAAAAAAGACTTGACAAATCCCACTAAAATCTATATAATAGTATTATGGAAAATTTGAGAGAACTTAAAAAATTTGACGCTGTCCTTCGGATGAGTCGTTTCTCTACCAAATGTAAAGGTAACGACAAGAAGCGTCTGTCTAAAAAACTCTGTCGTAAAAGGGTATCATGGTAGAAGAAAAAGAGACTCCTGAAGAGAGTTGTCCAAAGCATGTGATTGACGAAAAAAAGGTTGAAGAGGCCATAGAGAGAATGTATAGGTCTGAGCAACAAGATATGTTTGACGATCCAGATATGAATTGGTCAGGTTTGAGATGAGCTATTCTCGTTGGATCAATTCAGACTTCTACACATTCTGGTCAGGTAGTGGTGCAGCAAAAAAAGAAGAAGAACAATTTTGTTGTATGTTTTCACTTGACAGTGCACCACATTTCAGTTATAATGAAGTTAAAGATATGATTAAGAATCCAGATTCGATGAGAGAGAAAATCACTGACGATCTGTATCCTGAACATATTGAAGAATTGCTGACCTATATGGGTCAGTTCATCGCTGATGTAGATCAGCATTATTTTTTGAAACTCTCTAATATAAGAGGTGGTCAATGACTGATGTTATACCATTAGAAAATGTACTTTTACATCCTAAAAACAAAGAAGAATATGAAACTCGACAAAGAGTTTTAAATATTATCAGAGATGGTATACAGACTGAGACTAGACTGGATGCAACCCAGTTGTTTAGTCTTTATGATATTTATCTCATGATGAGGGGTGAACACCCTAGAGCCGAATATGATGAAAGGTTTGGCAAAATAGACCTTGAACAAAAATATCATAACAGACCAATAGATCCTGAAAAGTGGAATGATCAAAAAGAACCCAATGATATTTTATATTCTTATTTTTCAAAGAAAGAAGCCTTGGGTGATTTTATGTTACTCAAAAGAAGTATCGCTATTAAATCTGTAAAAGAAGATATTGAAAATCTTGAATGTGATACGAGTGGTGATGTAGAGATTAAGAATAAAATAGAAGATGCCAAAGAAGTTTTAAAAGTTCTTAATTCTCTTACTGGTTATTGGATACTTCTTGATGGTCAGCATAGAGTTGATAAGGTCATTATAGAATTCTTTGAAAACAAAATGGCATATGCTGGTAGAGAAGTTTCATTTAATTCTGTCTATGGCAAACATACTATTGGTGGTAATTATAAAAAACTATTCAAAAATATGCCCCACGATGTCCAATTGTATATCCAAACTAGAGAGGTATTGTGTAAAATCGTTGATAAAACAGTTGATTATAAAGAGGCAATGAGACTTACTCAAAAGATGAATAATCAAGATTCTTGGACTGATTGGATATTAATCAGTAGAAATCCTAGTAGATTTATGTCGGAAATACACAAATTATATGAAAAATCACACTATATTAGAAACTTTGTAGAGAGTAATGATAAAAACTCTAATTGGTTTGGTAAAGGTAGTCACTATTATCGCTATAGGGATGGTCACCTACTGATGATCGCAAAACTTGCCTGGCTTGTTAAACATGGCTACACTCCTGACACTGCAGTTTTGATTGATCACATGGAAAGAAGTTCTGATGAACTACCAACAAAAAGTAATTTTGAAACCTTAAAATCTTTATTTGATCAATTTTGTCGTGGTTATGGATACAGTGGTGAAAAAAAGAAATCAGTGGGTTCAAAAGTTACTTTTTCCTGTCTACCTAATTGGATTACTTTCATTCAAACATTTGTAAATGACAAAAGACCAACTAAAATTTTTAAAGATAAAACTAGTCGAAATAAACACAAAAGATTCTTATTAGTTGAAGGTAAGGTCCATGCTTTTTTTGATAGTTGGAATCTTTTTGAACATTTTATGAAAGGTTATAAAGAAGTAGATGGTGATAATAAGTTCTATAGTTTATACATACCTAATGAAGTTTATACTGATCCAGAGAAAAGAGAGGCCTGGAAACAACTTAAAGGTAAAGAACCAAATAAAACAATAAAAAATCCAACTTCTTATCCTGTCGTGTCTCGTAAAGATACACCACAAGATTTTACATTGAGGATTGATATTCAAAGTGATTTCATGGCAAATACACCTAAAAGTGTTATTGAAAAAGCTTCATTTTTGAAAAATGGTATGACATTCTATGAATATTGGATAGATCAAGGTTTTATAGTTGAGAAAAAGCCAAACTACTCAAAAACAGATGAAGAAATATTATTGGATCAGGGAGGTGTTGATCCAAATTTAGGTGAATTAATTTCTGCATCTGATTATGGAACATCTGGATTGCTGGAAAAAGATCATTTTAAAGTACCAAAATCACTAGGTGGTGGTACAGAAGATTTGAAATTTAGTAATTCTAATGCAAACAACTATAAAAGAGATAAAACTGTAAATTCAGAAACAGAATTTACAGTTTAAAAATTTTGATCCATGTGGATCATTTTATTGCTGATATATATCAGCACTTTTTTTAAAACTCTCTAATATAAGAGGTGAAATGGCGCAAATGCGTAGACTAGTAGTAGAAACTGTTATACCAGATAACTTCAGATGGGTGGCACGTGACCTAGATGGTTCTGTGCATGTATTTGAAGAGAAGCCAAATCTGGATTATGGTACTAATGCAGATCCAACCACATGCGATATGTGGGATGTGTATAAAGGTGAAACGATGCAGGTCAGTCCCAAGACTGCNGTATCTGCAAATCGTCTGACTGAAGAGTTNGGTGATTGGCGTGACTCCTGCAAGGAGATAACAGAACTAACGTGTGAAGACATTTATGAGTCCCAAGCGTAGAGCTCGTATAGAACGAGCGGTTAAGAGACATGAGAAGACAATTGCTTCTCATGAGTCTGGTCAGGATTTGACTAGACGAATTGTTGAAGAACATATTGAGAGTAGTTCTCAAAAGTTCATGAAGTTCAATCCTAATCCTACAGAGGATCAGATTGAGAAACTTCGTCTCAAGAAGCTCGAAAGAGCAAAAACCTCCCTAGAAAATACAAAAAATAATCTCAGAGGATAATTTTTTGTCTTGACAATACTCTCTCATTTTGAGATAATGGTTACAGAATGAGAGAGTAACCCACAACGGAGTCGATATGTCCCTAGTAAATACAAAATCAATGTTGGCCAAACTACTGGCCAGTGAGAACATCACAGTTGAACACGGCAATTACGAAACCGCTTCAATGGATGTCAAGAACCGCGTCCTCAGACTTCCAATCTGGAAAGAGATGAGTGGTTCCTTGTATGATCTTATGGTCTTACATGAAGTTGGACACGCACTCTACACACCAGAAGATGGATGGCATGAGTCGGCATCTTCCAAGGGTGCTGGATACAAGTCATTCCTCAATGTTGTTGAGGATGCACGTATTGAGAGAAAGATCAAAGATAAGTACCCAGGCGGCCGTAGAGCTTTTACTGAAGGTTATCTTGACCTAATCAGTAAAGACTTCTTTGGCATCAAAGGTATGGATCTCAATGATCTCAATCTGATTGATCGAATCAATCTGTATTTCAAGGGTGGATTTGTTCATGACATTGAGTTCTCCGATGAGGAAATGGAGTTTGTTGATAAAGTCAGCAAGACTATGACTTGGGATGATGTGGTCCGTGTCACAGATGAACTTTACAGTTATGCCAGAGAGACTGAATCTGAAACTGATATGTCTGATCACTCCATGATGTCTTTTGGTGATGGATGAAGGCGAAGAAGGTGAAGGTGAAGAAATGGAAATGGACATGGCGGGTGAAGAGCCTGCTGAGTCTTTTGAAGATATGCTGGAAAAGTTAGGAAAGCGTGGTCTTGAGGCTGGTGACGAAGAAAAAGAAGAATCTGAAACTGATGGACCTTCTGCTGAGAATGAAGGTGAGAGTAAAGATTCTGATGATGAAGGAAAGTCTGCAGGTGATGAGTCTGCAGATGGTGAAGAGAGTGATGACATTGGAACTTCACCTTCCGATGAGGATTCTGAAAATCCTGAGAGTATGGATAATGATTCTTTCGGAACTGGAGCGGGTAGAGGAAAACCTGCAGAGGCTGGTGGTTCTATTGAGATTGATCCTTCTTCACTTACTGACAAAAACTTTCGCGAACGTGAAGGTGAGTTGGTACAATCTCCTGAGTCTGGATATTCCTATGACTATGGAAACATGCCTGTGGCCGATACTGATAAGATCATTATTGACCACAAAGAAATTCATGATTTGATTTCTTCACATTACACCAAGGCGAAGGAATACAATAATGCTTCAGATCAGATTGAACGAGCCACAAAAACTTTTGTTGAGTTTCGGGCCAAGAACAAAAAGACTGTTGAGTACTTGGCTAAAGAATTTGAGATGAAGAAAGCCGCAGATGCCCATTCAAGGACTGCGACAGCCAACTCTGGTATTCTTGATACTGGAATGCTTCATGAGTACAAGTACAATGAGCATATCTTCAAGAAAATCAACATCACTACCGATGGCAAGAATCATGGTCTGGTGATGGTTGTCGATTGGTCTGGTTCAATGAATGGAAATATCAAAGGCTCAATCGAGCAGATGATGGTTCTGGTGATGTTCGCCAAGAGAGTCAATATTCCTTTTGAAGTTTTTCTCTTTTCAGATTCATATCCATCTGGAAGATATAGGTCAAGAGCCATGAGTGATGAAAAAGGCTGGACTCATAAGGACGGCGGTAAGAGGGGTGATTTGGTAATCAATGGTTATCATCTTCTGAATGTCTTTTCCTCAAGGATGAGAGCCAACGAATTACACACTGCTTACATCAACATGACGGCAATTGCTGGATGTTACGATAGAGATTTTTACTACCAACACTATCGGACAATGCCTACCGAAATGTCTTTAGGTGGCACACCTTTGAATGATTCACTTCTGACAATGCATACCTATCTTCCAGAGTTTAAGGCTAAGAACAATGTTCAGATTGTAAATCTGATTTATCTCACAGACGGCGACTCTGCTGGTGGTGAGTATGTTTGGGAGCGTAGAACTGAGACTCGTAAAAGTTACGATGGATCTACTTCTGAAAGATATGTAGAGATTCGTAATCTTGAGCGTGGTTATCAGTGGAATGCCACTAGGAGTAGAACTAAGACAGTGATACGAGATAACAAAACCAAGAAAGAATATGTCATGCAAATTTCTAGTGGTGGCAGATTCAGTCGTAATGATTTGACAAACACTCTGGTAGAAATTCTTAGAGATGCACACGGATGTAATGTTGTAAACTTCTACATTATTCCAAAGTTGAGTCGGCACGACATGATTGATTTTGTTCCAAAGAGTTCTGAGAATAAAATGGTTGACATGGACAAGCTTCATTCTTCTTGGAGAAAAGAAGGTCATGTCATTGGTCAGAACTATGGTGGATGGTCAGAACTTTATCTGATCCGTGGCGGAAGAAATCTTGATGTTGTAGAGACAAATCTTGATGTCAATACTGGAGCCAAGAAAGGTGAGATCAAGAGAGCCTTCGCCAAGATGAACAAGAACAAGTTGAAGAATCGTCTTCTACTTTCAAAGTTTGTAGATATGGTGGCNGCGTGAGGTTGACCGAGCGGTTAGGTGATGGTCTGCAAAACCATTTAGGGCAGTTCGATTCTGCCACCTCACTCCAATGCACTGGGGGAAAACNNCATTCTGTCAAGTCTGGTGGTGGCCAGGTGAAGGAGTGTGAAGGATGGCAGGCCGGAAGCTCCAAGTTTTCCCTCACAATTTATTTATAAAAAAAGACTTGACAATATCCTCAAAATGACATACAATATAGTCTGAATGAGTGAGAAAACCTTTAATGAGAAATTGATATGAGTTTAAGTCCAGCTAAACAGAAGTTCGTTGACCTTGCATCTGAAACCTATGGTGAGGGTGCAGTTCTTGATCGAGAAATGATTAATACTGTTTGTGAGATGCATAATCTTCCAAACCCTTCATGGTTTCCTCGTTCTACATATAGTGTAGGTCGTGGCCAATTTAAACTTCCAGTTGAGGGTGAGACAATCACTCCCATCATTTCAAAACCTGCAGTGAGAGAATCCGTTATGGAAGAACCTGCCGTAATGGCATATCATAATCCAACAGAAAGTTTGGTTCCTAACAAAGATCCATTGTACGTGCCGTTTGGTCACTTCAATGACATTTACAGTATCGTAAAGTCTGGTATGTACTATCCAGCCTTTGTCACTGGTCTGTCAGGTAATGGTAAAACCTTTATGATTGAACAGGCATGTGCCAAGGCAAAACGTGAATTCTTCCGTGTCAATATTACAGTTGAGACTGATGAAGATGATCTTCTTGGTCACTACGCCTTGATTGATGGTAATACAGTCTGGCAGGATGGTCCAGTTGTCAAAGCCATGGAACGTGGTGCAGTTCTTCTCCTTGATGAGATTGACTTGGCATCTTCCAAGATCATGTGTCTCCAGCCTGTACTTGAGGGTAATGGAGTGTTCCTCAAAAAAGTAAATCGGTTCGTTGCCCCTTCCAAGGGTTTCACAGTTTTGGCTACAGCCAACACTAAAGGTAAAGGTTCTGAAGATGGTCGATTTATCGGAACTAACATTCTGAACGAAGCCTTCCTTGAAAGATTTCCTATCACAGTTGAGCAGGAGTATCCTTCAATGTCAGTTGAGAGAAAGATTCTTGACAAGGTTTTTACTAGTCTTGATGTGGAGGCTGGTGACTTTTCAGAACGGCTCGTTACTTGGGCCGACATTATTCGTAAGACCTTCTATGAAGGCGGAATTGATGAGATCATCGCCACACGGCGTTTGGTCCACATTGCTAATGCGTTTGCCATCTTTGGTGATCGTAAGAAGGCAATCGAAATGTGTATCGCTCGTTTCGATGAGGATACCAAAACCTCTTTCCTTGACCTTTACACAAAGGTTGATGANCAGGTTTCAAACAAGACTGAAGATGAGTTGATGCCTGGTGATAACAAGGGTACTGATGAGTCTGATGACTTGACACCTTTCTAAAATATGGTATACTAAATAGAGTGGGTATCGAAACGGCCCATTCTATTTTTTTTATAATGTCTAGTGGAGTATATAATGAAGCAATCACACTTATATGTTTTAATCGCAACAGTCTTATCTTTGGCTCTGTCCATCTATTTGTTTTTCTTTATGGACCACTATGATGCCAAACTCTATGGAATTTATGTAGGTCTTTGGGTTCCATCAATTCTTGGAGCTTTCAGAGTTATTGAAACTGGAAGAATCGAGAAAGAAAATGGGACTGATTGATTTTTTCAATGATCCAAATTCCGCAATCATATTTGGTTTCGGAATTTGTGTATCTGCAGTATTTCTAATTGGTGTAACAAAATCTTTGTACGGACCTAAGAAATGATTTTTATGATGATGTTCATCGCCATGGTAATCGTGGCGGTGATTTGTTTTACCTCAATGGCTTATGTAGCAATCTGGCCAAAGAAAAAGATTCAACATAATAAATGTCATACAGACAACATGAAGATTGAAGACCTTCATGGCCACACTGAACCTCATGTATAGGATTGATAACATGGAAAAAGTAATCAATATATTCAAATGGATTGTATCTTTTACAATGGTGATGTTTGCAATTTTGATCCTCGACCAAAAGTATGCAGACCTTGCCCTTGCAGTTGGTTTCCTGTTTTTTGGCTGGAAACTTTTTGAATCAACCCTTCCAACATACGAGAAATATGTACGAAACTGATACTTACGAATTTTGTTTTAATAGTGGTAACAAGATTGCCAGAATTGAGATAGGACAAGACAAAGAACTTTCTCTTACAGATGTTCTTCGTGCAGTTCAAGACATTTTAGTCGCAGGTGGTTTCACTTATGTAGATGAAGTACGAGCGGTAAACTATGGTGAAAGACAAAACAAAATGTTTTCCTCAAATCCAGAAGATTCAATGTGGACTGAAGAAATAGAAGTTCCAGTTCCAGAGGATGATGGATTTAGGGAAGTAGAGCATGAAACTGTAGTGCTTAGTAATGAAGAAGAGGCTACAGCAAATGTTTTTGAAAACCAATATTAAGGAGTTTGATGGAAATTGAAGTAAAGATTGAGGAACTACGAAAGAAAAAGATTTTCGTGGCAACTCCTATGTATGGAGGCATGTGTTCTGGTATGTATACAAAAGCCTCTGCAGACCTTGCAACCATTTCAACTCAGTATGGAATGGACATAAGGTTTTTCTATTTGTTCAATGAGAGTTTGATCACACGTGCAAGAAATTATCTGGTAGATGAATTTCTCCGTAGTCCTTACACTCATTTGATGTTCATTGATTCAGACATTCATTTCAATCCAAATGATGTTCTGACTTTGGCNGCATTGGACAAAGAGATCATTGGTGCCCCTTATCCTAAGAAGTGTATTGCTTGGGAGAAGGTTCGTAATGCAGTTGATGCAGGTTTGGCAGATGAAGATCCTAGTAAACTTGAAGAGTTCACTGGTGATTTTGTTTTCAATCCTGCAGAAGGAACTAGTGAAATCAAGTTGACAGAACCAGTTGAAGTTCTGGAAATTGGCACAGGTTTTATGTTAGTTGAGAGGTCAGTCTTTGAAAAATTTAGAGATGCATATCCACAATTTTCATACAAACCAGATCACAATCGATCTGAACATTTTGATGGTTCAAGATACATCCATTCATTTTTCGATACTGTAATTGACTCTGATGCTTTTGCTGGTGAAGGATCAAATGGAAGTGATCGTTATCTGTCAGAAGATTATATGTTCTGTCAGTTCACACGCAAACTTGGAATCAAAACTTGGTTCTGTCCTTGGATGCAACTTGGTCATGTTGGGTCTTATGTCTTCAATGGTACAATGGGTGCTTTGGCTAATCTTGACTATGCCGCACATGGTATGGATACAAAGAGCCGACCACATCTTGTAACCAAAGAAGAAGAAGATGCAGTTGAACAAGAGGCAGGTAGAAAGCTCTCTCGTGCGGAGCGGAGAAAAATGGCACGAGACAAGAGGAAGAAGCGTTGACATTCTGTAAATACCATGTTATACTAAGTACATAATCTAATAAGGAGTATATTATGCGTTTATCTGAACAAACTGTTTCCTTACTCAAGAACTTCGCAGGTATTAATCAGAATATCCAGTTCAAGACAGGAAACAGACTTCAAACCATTTCGGCTCAAAAGAATATTCTTGTGAATGCCGAAGTTCCAGAGTCATTCCCTAGTGACTTTGCAATTTATGATTTGAATAAGATGTTAGGGGTGATGTCAGTTTTTCAAGATCCAGAATTGGAAATTGGAGATAAGACAATGAAAGTTGCTGGTAAAGTAAACTATATGTTTGCCGATCCTTCAATGATTGTAATTCCACCAGAGAAGGAATTGGCCTTTCCTGAGGCAGAGGTTACATTTACAATGAGTAACAATGACTTCACTGAAACTGTCAAACTTGCAGGACTATTAGGTTTACCTCATGTTTGTGTGGTTGGTGATGGTTCTAAGATTACTCTTGGTGCAACAGATGTGAATAATTCATCATCTGATGATTATGTCACCGAAGTTGGTACTACAGATAAAAATTTCTGTATGGTATTCAAGATTGAGAATCTTAAATTGTTTAGTGGTGATTACAATGTAGAAATTACCTCTAAGGGTATTTCTAAGTTTTCTCACACTTCTATAAATCTTCAATATTTTATCGCAACTGAATCTGATTCATCATTTGGAGGATAATGCAACGAGATGATTTTTTGTGGGTTGAAAAATATCGGCCCACTAAGATCAGTGATTGTGTTCTACCAAGTGACNTATACGAGCCCTTCTCAGATTTTGTAGACCAAGGTAAACTTCCAAATCTCATTCTCGCAGGTGGTCCTGGCACTGGTAAGACAACCGCTGCCAAGGCTCTCTGTGAAGAGACTCAGACTGATTATCTGATGGTCAACGGCTCTGATGAAGGTCGTAGTATTGACACTGTAAGAACCACACTGAATCAATTTTGTAGTTCGGTTTCCATGACAGGAAATCGTAAGGCCATCATCATGGATGAGGCCGATTATATGAATCCAGATTCCGTTCAACCCGCACTTAGAGGTTTCATTGAAAGATTTGGAAATAATGTCTCTTTTCTTTTTACTGCTAATTATCCTAATCGTATTATTGATCCCATCCATTCCCGCTGTGCTGTCTTTGATTTTGTAATTCCAAAAAATGAAATCAAAAAGATTGCTGAAAAGTATCTTGAACTTTGTGGAGATATTTTAAGTAAGGAGAATGTAGAGTACGAGAATAAAGTTCTGGCAGAACTTATCATGAAACACTTTCCAGATTTCAGGAGAGTGCTCAATGAGTTACAAAGATATTCTACTAGTGGTCGAATTGATACTGGAATACTAACTTCACTAGAAGAAGTTAATGTAGGGGAACTGGTGAGTTCTCTGAGGGGCAAAAAGTTCTCAGATATGAGAAAGTGGGCCAACTCAAATATTGATACTGATACTGCTAAAATTTTCAGAAAGTTGTACGATAGTCTTAGTGGTTATCTCAAACCTCAGTCTGTTCCTCAGGCAGTTTTGATTATTGCTGATTATCAGTACAAGTCTGCATTCGTTGCAGACCAAGAAATTAATTTGGTGGCTTGTCTCACAGAGATCATGGTCGAGTGTGAGTTCAAGTAAGAATCCATTTTAGCTATATACTATGATGTTAATTTTTATTGGAGTAAAAAATGGATGTTCAAAATTTTCTAACCAACAAAGTCGGATCTGAAGGACTTCCAATCTTAAACAAAGAGGATTGGACAACAGTTCATGCAGATGTAACTTCAGACCAATTTCGTGAAGAAATTGCAGAGTGGATCGTTATGCACGAACCACCCTACCCCCGCAAAGTATCTCTTCAAAATCCACAAAAGGCTGACAANAAGTTTTTGGAATTGTGNAAAAAGAATATGGANAAGCACATAAAACCAAAAGAACAGACTCATGATGTNCTTGAAAAATTTGATGACTATCGNAGACCATACAGTAGTCATGGTCTTGGTGTAATTGATTGTGGTTCAGAGTATAACATCATAAGTGATTATGATATGTATGAAGAGAGAATGAAATGTGGTAGTACTCATACTGCATCACCGATGGAAAAGTGGAGAGACAAAAAAGAACTTGCAGCACTTTTTAAATTCTTCTACAGATTAGGAAATGATGAATTACAAATTGGAACTTACATTGGGGCTTTCAGAATAGGAAGTTATCTTGCTACTCAATTCAAACCACCAGTTGCCAAGGCCATTTATGAAATGACTCGAGCAGAAAAAGTTTTGGATACATCTTGTGGATGGGGAGATAGGTTGACTGCATTCTATGCAACACCAAAGGCAAAAACTTATGTTGGTTGTGATCCAAATGGAGACACTTGGATAAGGTATCAGTATATGTGTCGAAGGTATGAAAAACTTTTGGGTTACGTTGGAGATCCCATCAAGATTGTGAATGAAAATTGTTTTGTGAGTAAGGGAGTAAAAAACGTAACTATCTTTCGGTCTGGTGCTGAGAACCTGCCTTGGGATGATTTGGCTGATGACTTTGATTGCACGTTCACATCTCCACCATACTTTGCAACTGAAAGATATGCAGAAGGTTCTGAATTTGAGGATGATCANTCTTGGAAAAAGTTTGGAGAGTATGAAGCATGGAGAGACAATTTTTTCATTCCTGTTACAGAACAATCTTACCTACATTGTAAAGAAGGTGGGCATTGTCTGGTGAACATTCTTGATCCAGTTGTGAAAAACAAAAGGTATCGTGCAGGTGATGACTTGATAGATTTCATGGAGGCTAAATATAGTAACAGTTTCATTGGCCAGATTGGTATGAGGTATATGCAAAGACCAAAGAAAACTGAGTCGAAAGCAGAACTTGACAAATTCCTTGCTAAATGTTATATTGAGAATATATGGACTTTTCGTAAGGGAGAAAAGAAATTTGACCTATTTAAAGGTTCAACATTAGAGGATTTTTTCGTATGAGATTAATTGAAGCACGTAGTCCTGCAGATGCATGGATTCAGGCATCTCAGGTTTTATTGAAAGAGGGAAACAACTTAGGTGACATAAATGAAATTCTGAATCTTGTGATAGAAATCGATCCAAGGTTATCTTTTGATAAACTTGAAGATACTTTTGATGAAGAGTTTAGAAATATATTTGGTGATGAGAGAATTGATTATGCTAAGTCTGTAACTTTTGTCAAACCAGATGAGAGTCCTTTGGCTCCTGGCGAGTTCATGTACAAGCAAAATGATACTACAGTTAAGTGGAACAAAACTTACTGGGGCAGACTAATAAACTGGCATGACGAATTCAATCAGATTGAACAGGTAATCAAAAGACTCAAGGAAGGTAAAAATTCTAAGACCATTGCAGCACAAGTATTTGATCCAAAGAGTGATGGAAGAAAGACNATGGCTGGNATGCCTTGTCTATTGAGTATGGATTTCAAACCAAGAGATGGAGAACTGTTCATGACGGCATTCTTCAGNAGTCANGCAGTATCTAAAAGTGGATATGCAGATTACACCGCACTTGTTGAAATGGGAAATTTTATTTGTGAACAGACTGATCTTATATTAAGTCGTGTAACTAACATTGCTGGATCTGGTCATATCAGAAATCAAAATGATGAAAAGAAGAACACAATTAAATTATTGGAGGCTGTCGGATGTGCGGTATAATTGCATTAGTTGGTCACAGGTCTAAAGTCACAGAAAAGAATACAGAAGAAGCCCTTGATGAAATGATTCATCGTGGTAAGGATGATCGTGGAATTGTATCAGAAGATGATGAAGACTCAGAGAGAAGATCCATATTGGGACACAATCGTTTGGCAATCAATGATCTTAGTCCAAATGGAAAACAACCTTTCAAACGCCATGGAGTAACTTTAATATGTAATGGTGAAATTTGGAACTCACCAGACTTGAGAGAAAAGTATCAAGAAAAATATGGACCATATCTTTCCAACTCTGATAATGAAGTGGTTCTTTATGCATACTTAGAAGATGAATTACATTTATTAGATGGGATGTTTTCATTTATCATTGAACATGATGGTAGACTTATCGTGGCCAGAGATTGGATGGGTAAGATGCCATTGTGGTATGCATACAATACTCAGTTGGATCAGATTCATTATATGTTTTCTTCTGAAATAAAAGGACTTCAAAAGATCGATATTCCAAAAGTTGATAAGAGAGGAAAAAATACAATTAGATTGTTACATAAAAATATGGTGATGATTCTTGATTGGAAGCGTAAAGACTATCAAGTTGACTATGTGGCGAGGGGTGAATCAGTCAGATACCATAAAATGGAAAAAGAATCTACAGAATTCATAACTTCAGATTATGCAGATAGTGATATTGAAAAGTATGAAACATTTTTTCATCAATGGTCAGATACTTATTTGGATATTTCTGCAGAAGAAACGGCAAAGAAAACTTATGAGTTATTGGACAATGCAGTAAAGAAAAGATTGTTATCAGATGTTCCTATTGCTACTTGCTTGTCTGGTGGGTTGGATAGTTCAGTAATTACATATCTTCTAAAACAATATGTGCCAAACATAAAGGCTTATACTGTATTTTACGATGCAAATTCACCAGATTTATTGGCGGCACGCGTGGTGGCAGAGTCAATCGGAGTTGAGTTGATAGAAGTAAAAGTTCCAAATGATTTGGAAAGTTTGAAAGAAAGATTCTTGAGTGTGATTACTGCCTATGAATATACCATGACAGTTCAACAACAAGTAGGAATGATGCAATCTTATGTTGCTGAAGAAATGTCTAAACATGGTATCAAGGTTGCATTCTCTGGTGAAGGTTCTGATGAGGCCTATGGGTCTTATGGAAGGTGTAGAAAATTTTCTGGAAAACCAGATTGGAATAAAGTTAGACAGGATGAATTTACAAAACAATGTTATGGTAATTTGATGAGAGGTAATAATATTTTCATGTATTATGGAACCATTGAATTACGTTGTCCATTCTTTGACAGAGACTTTTTGGAATTTACAACTTCTCTTCCTGCCAGTATCACTACTGAAGGAAACCAATGGAAGGCTCCTCTTGCAAATGCATTCAGGGGAAAGTTACCAGATGAAATATTGGATCAAGAAAAACGTGCATTTCAAAAAGGTACAAATTTCAAAGATGATGTAGAGATGAAATTGATGAATCCAAATAGTGGATTGCAGATAGATTCCAGACCTGCAACAAATTTTTCAAGATTGATACTGTTCCAATATCAACGTATTTTTCGTTTTCATCCTGCAATGTTGTTAGACAAATACAAAATCACTCAGGGAAAAATTAAAGAAGAAAGAGAACCAAAATATAAAAGAACAGCTAAATCTATGAAAGAGGTTCCATTTGAGAAGTCACCATTGAGGCCTCACTTCTTATGAGAGAAATAACTCCAACTGAGACTTATCTACTTAGAGGGCGTGAGGTTCATGTAAAACGTGATGACCTCATGGGTGATAATATTGAGTATCCTGCCTGGGGTAAACTCACAGGAATCAGAAATGTTTTACGTTCCAAAGTCTCAAAGAAAAGACCTTTGGTTCATTTGGGTGTGTTTGGTTCTTTTAGTGGTTGGGCTCTGGCCAAACTCTGTGCCGAAGAGGACATAGAGTTTATCATGGCATATCCAGACTCGAAAAATTTTCCAGAGATGATGATTGAAAAAGTGAGGGAGGCTGGATCAGATGTTCTTCCACTAAAACCAAACATGATGTCTTTCATGTCCAACAAACTTGGTTCAATTGCCAAGGAGAAAGGTTATCAAAGATTACCTTATGCATTTGACTGTATAGAGTATCACAATACGTTGGCTCAAAGGTATAGAGATGTAGTCAAAGAACATGGAGAGTTTGACATACTGGTTGTTTCTGCTGGNGCAGGAGTTACTTGTATAGGTTTGATGAAAGAACATTCACCNGGCCCAAATTTATTTGACAATCGAAGAAAAATGTTCTATACTGTTTATATGTCAACAGATACAACCATCAGTAAAAAATTCAATAGTGAAGGATTTTCTATTTGCAATGAGATTGTAATCAATGAGAGTAAGTATGATTTCAATGATCCTATGGAGTGGTATGAGGTTCCATTTCCATGTAACGAACATTGGGATAAAAAATGTTGGTATTGGTTAGAAGAAAATATCGAAAATATTCCAGAGGGTAGAATACTGTTCTGGAATTTAGGTGGACATATATTATGGGATACTAAATGAAAAAAGATGCAGACAATAACTGGGCAACAAAACTTGAACTTTACACAGGAGTTGTTGCCCTCGAAAAACAAGTCAATGAACAGATGCGAGATTTGAAAAAGGACTTAAATCAAATCAAAGTCGTGTTAAATAAATTAGTACAAAAGGAATTAGAACGTGAGTCCCTTTGAGTTTATAAAAGCTATAAATGAAACGAAAGAGGATGTCATGGTTGACGATGTATCAGAGAAAAAATACTCTCCTTTCATCGTAAATCGTGGCTTATCTTTCTTTATGGATACTATTTTTCAAGTTAATGAACTAAACCGCAACCATCACCTTGATTCTCGTCTTCAATTTGATTATCTCCTAAATAGTGTTAGGAAAAAGAAAAGGTATAGTAAATGGTTGAAACCTGAGAAACTACAAGATTTAGATGTAGTTAAAGAGTATTATGGATTCAGTAATGAAAAAGCCAAAGATGCTCTAAGCACTCTCTCAGAGGATCAGCTGGCCTTTATCAAAGACAAACTGAATCAAGGTGGAGTGGAGAAATGAATGTATCTATTGACACGATGGTTGAATGCACCTTGGAGAATCCAGATGATTTTCTGAAGGTACGAGAGACTTTGACAAGGATCGGAGTTGCCTCTCGTAAAGACAAGACATTATATCAGTCTTGTCATATCCTGCACAAACAGGGTAGATATTTTATTGTACATTTTAAAGAATTATTTGCACTTGATGGTAAACCTACAAATTTTTCAGAAAACGATCAAGCTCGAAGAAATACAGTAGCAAACCTTTTAACTGAATGGGGATTGATTAAATTAGTCAAACCTCAAGTGACAGAAGAACTCGTAGTTCCTCTGAATCAGTTGAAGATTCTATCTTTCAAAGAAAAAGACCAATGGAATCTGACTGCAAAATATAATATTGGAAGTAAAAGGACTGAAGATGGCGAAGAGCAAACCTAAATTAAATTACTACAAATTAGATCCTAATGTTCCCGATCCTGTTTTTGCAACAGATGGATCGGCATGTTTTGATTTGCATGCATGGTTACCTAGTGGTTCTATGTATAAAGTAAATCAAGATACACTAAATAGAACTATTGAGAAACTTGTAAAAGATAATTCTATACAAATATTCTGCATGGAGCGGGTATTAGTTCCTACTGGAATAGTTTTTGATATTCCAGAGGGTTATTCTGTCCGTTTACATTCTAGGTCTGGATTGGCCTGGAAGGATGGTATATATCTCACAAATTGTGAAGGTATAATTGACAGTGATTATGTTGATCCTGTTTTTGCAATGATGACTAATATATCCCAATCTCCGAAGGTTATAAATAATGGAGATAGAATATGTCAGGCTGAATTGGTAGAAACTTTACAACATGATTTAACCGAAATCAAAGAACCACCAACTCAGAAGACTCAAAGGGATGGAGGCTTTGGTTCCACGGGCTCATAACAAAGGAGTTATATGGCTCAAAGTAAAAAATCCCCAGATGGAGGAAGTATGTTAGATAAAATTCAAGGCTGGATTCGCAGTCTCACAGAATTAGGTTTAGCCATTATTGCACTTGGAGTTGTTCTTCAAGTCATCTTTGGAGCAGCTGTACCATTCTTAGGAATGGATATTGTTGGTTCAGTGGTTGGACTCGTAAAACAGTTCAGTGCAGAAGGCTTAGTCGGTTTGGTTGCAGTTTGGGTACTTTGGAGTATCTATACTAAAAAGTAATCTAATTACTTGACAAATCGTATAAATATGTTATACTAGAATAAAGGGTGAACAAAAGGTTGACGGACCTTGGGTATACTGATAATAATCTGGTCGAGAGCCTGGATAGTCAGACAGTTCACAGATGGTGCTGAGGCTACCCAATTGGTAACAGTTGGGGGTCACATCCCGCATACCAGCGGGGGTTCTGGTGCGGAGGATAAAAGCTAACGGAAGTTCGTTCTCCAATGTTGCAGGTAAGCCGAGTCCTGCTACCCACCTCACCCTTTTTTACTATATACTATGATTAATTATGTAAATTGGTTGATTGAAGAGGAAGACATGGAAACTCAATACAAATTGTTGGTTAAAGGAGTTGGTAATTATGGAGCCGACTCACTTATCGAATTATTTTGGATAGTTTTCAAACATCGTTGTGGACACTTCTTCAAGGGAGAAGGGTTTCGCGATTGAGGTTGTCCGTAGTGGAAACCTCACTTAACAGACTCGTCGCTGTGTGCTTCAGGATGAGTTTATTATTAACCTCGCTTTATAAGGAGGCATTATGGTACTAGCACGACACTCCGCGTTTACACCCCAAGACTTTCAAAAAATGATGGGACTCACAGTTGGGTTCGATACATTCTTTGATCGTTTTTTTGATATGGACTCTACTCGCGATTCGGGGTATCCACCATATAACATTCGGAAACTGAACGAAGTTCAGTATGTCATAGAAGTAGCCCTNGCAGGGTTTTCAAAAGATGACATAGAGGTTGAAGTAACCGATGGTAAATTGGTTATCCGTTCAACCGAAGACAAAGAAGGTGAATCTAAAAGTGATTCATTCGTTCACAAGGGAATTGCTAAACGAGCATTCTCTCGTTCTTTCACTCTTTCTGATGATATTATTGTAAAGGGTGCGGACCTCAAGGATGGTATGTTAAATATTGAACTTGAGAAAGTGATACCAGAAGAGAAGAAGCCACGGCTGATTCCTATTGGTTCTTAATCATGACGCGGGGAGCGAAAGCTCCCCTTTATGGAGATACAAATGGTAGAAGAAACATTTAAAGTAGATACCGAAGAAAATGCTGAAGACAAAACAGTTAAGGTAGAACAAGATTTTGATTCACCAGAAGAAGACGATAGTGTAGTGCTCGATACTTCAACTGGTAAGGGATTACAAAATATGGAAATCCCTGAAAGTATGAGAGCACCTGCATTTGAAGAAGGTAGGAAAGTTCGTATTTTCATGAACGAACAGTATGGATTTCCTCATGGTATTCAAATCACTGCAGGTATTGCAAATCACAAACCACAACTTGTAGGTAAACCATCAGATGTTGAGAGACATTCAATTCCAGAGGATGACATTGTAATTGAGATTGATGGTGAGATTCTTTGGAGGGCAACAGAAGATGGTTTTCCAGACACACAACAAGGTCCAGAGTGGGTAACTGAAATCCTAAATAAAGTAGTTNGGACAGAGGAAGTCACTGACGATGGTNTGGTGATTGAGCCTGGAAATGAAGAAGTTGTGAATTAGGAGATTATTATGTTACCATTGGCTGGTATGTTATTCAATGTGGTGGCTGGGTTAGTAGTTGATAAAGCTCAAGACTTGGCCAAAGACCATGTTGAAAAAATGATAGATGATGTCCTTCCAGAAAAACAAAGGAAGGAACTAGATAAAATTATTAAGGAAGATCCAGAACATACTTTTAACAATGCTAAAGATGCATTGATGGGAGCAGTTGAGGGTAAACTTCCTGTGAAAATGAAAGACGGCAAACTGTTACCGATTGAGATGACAGTCAAAGTCAGATTTGACCCGAATACACAAAAACTTGAGGTGATTACATGAGAGTTCCACAAAAAGTATTTAAGACNAGAGAAAATGATGAGTGGGTAGATAAAACCACTGATGATTATTTTGCAGGTAAAAACGTATTGTTACTTTCGTTGCCTGGTGCATTTACACCTATATGAACCAAGCAACATCTTCCAAGGTTGGAAGAACTTTACGATGAGATTATTGCAAAAGGTATAGACGAAATTTACTGTATGTGTGTCAATGATGCATTTGTCATGAACGCATGGGGTAAAGAATTAGGTATAGAAAAAGTTAAACTGATTCCCGATGGTGATGGTAAATTNACNATGGGGATGGATATGTTGGTACATAAACCAGCTCAGGGTTTTGGTTATAGGAGTTGGAGATATGCCATGACTGTAAAAGATGGAGAAGTTGAAAAGATGTGGGTTGAAGAAGGTAAAAACCAGTTAGGTCTGGATGATGACCCATACAAACGAACATCTCCTTTAAGAATTTTAGGAGACTTATGAGGTTATCACAGAACTTTTGGCTGAGTGAACTTACAAAGAGTTCAACGGCAGACAGATTAGGTATTAGTAATGAGCCAGGTGTGGAAGAAATTGTAAATCTCACAGTTCTCACTCATCACGTGCTTCAGCCTGTCAGAGAAAAGTTCGGAGTGATAACTGTCAATAGTGGTTACAGATCACCACAACTCAATGGTAAGGTAGGCGGATCTAAAACAAGCCAACATTGTTTTGGAGAAGCAGCAGACTTTGAACAGCTGGGTACACCAAATGGAGAAGTTGCTACTTGGATTAGTAAGGAACTCGATTTTGACCAGCTAATTTTGGAATTCTACACTAAAGGAAAACCTAATAGCGGATGGGTACATTGCAGTTTCAAAAAAGATGGTTCAAATCGCCAGAAGATTATGACCGCTTTAAGAGTAAATGGAAAAACTCAATACAAGCAGGGTCTTATTTTCTGATTGGACTAGTCCTCAAAATATATCTTCAAATACTCTTCTTGGTTGGTGCCTTTCAACCAAGAAGAACGCCTATTGACAAACAGATCAAATGGTGTTATAATGTCTTTGACAAGTTAGAAATCCCCTATCAAAAATATTACTAATGTTTTATACTAATGTACAACCTCATGGAAACTTCATTGCTCTCCGTGGGGTTGATGAGCGTGGTGTTCCTTTCAAAAAGAAAGTTCACTACGAACCTACTTTATATGTTCAATCCCAAAAACCTCAAGATCCTCAATGGAAAACTTTAGACGGCAAGAGAGTTGCAGGTGTGAAGTGGGGATCAATGAAGGAAACCAAAGAAGCTATCAGACAATATGGAGGTGAAGTTTATGGTCTTGATCAGTTTCAATATTCTTATATTTCCGATAACTATCCTGGCCTTGTCGATTATGATCTGTCTAAGATAAAAGTTGCATTCATAGACATTGAGTGTAGTTCAGAGTTTGGATTTCCAAACATAAGACAAGCCAATGAACAGGTTCTTGCCATATCTATCAAGATGGGTGATGAATTTAAAACTTATGCATGTGGTGAATATACTCCACCCCCAAATGTCAAATACGTCAAATGTATTCATGAAGAACAATTATTAACTCAGTTCATCGATGACTGGGCCAATAATTATCCAGACATCGTTACTGGATGGAATTCACGTTTCTTTGATATTCCTTATCTCATCAATCGTATCATCAGAGTTCTTGGTGAAAAGTATGCAAACAAACTGTCTCCTTGGGGATGGTTCAGAGAGAGTGAAATAACTCTTGTTGGTAATCGAAAACAACAAGTTTATGANATTGTTGGTATATCAAGTATNGANTACNTAGATGCATACAANAAATTTACATANNTCAATCAAGAATCATATTCTCTNAATCANATTGCATATNCAGAATTGGGTGAGAAGAAACTTGACTATGAAGAGGCTGCAACTCTCCATGAGTTNTACAAGACAAACTTNCAGAGATACCTTGACTACAANGTACATGATGTNATTNTNGTAGAGANGTCTNGAAGANAAGATGAAACTCATGGAAATGATCATCTCACTTGCATACATGGCAAAGTGTAATTTCAATGATGTTTTCTCTCCTGTCAAAATGTGGGACTGTATTATCTATAATCATCTGAGAGGGCAGAAGATTGTAATTCCACCAAAGAAACATGAAGAGAAGAATGATGCATACGAAGGTGCCTATGTCAAAGATCCACAAATTGGTAGACATAAGTGGGTGTGTAGTTTTGACTTAAACTCTCTGTATCCTCATTTGATTATGCAGTACAACATCTCACCAGAGACATTGTTGGGTATGCATACAAGAGGTGGGATGGTTGAGGCTCTACTCAATCAAGAAATAGATACTGACTTTCTTAGAGAAAAGAATGTAACTATGACTCCCAATGGTTCTCTCTATTCTCGTAAGACTCAAGGGTTTCTTCCTGCCTTGATGGAGAAGATGTATACTGATAGAGTTAAGTACAAGAAGATGATGATTGAGGAACAGAAGAAAGGTAAGTCTGCAGATCCAAACAAGTTGGCACAGTATCACAACATGCAGATCAATTTGAAAATCGCTCTAAACTCAGCCTACGGAGCCCTTGGTAATCAATGGTTCCGATTTTATGATGTAAGGAATGCCGAGGCCGTATCNGTTGCGGGTCAGCTTTCTATTCGATGGGCTGAGAGAGCGGTTAATGAATANTTAAACAAAGTTTTAGAAACCGATGGAAGAGATTACGTTATTGCTTCCGATACTGACTCTCTGTACGTTACTTTGGATTCTCTCGTACAGAAGGTAGGTNTNGAAGANAAAGANAANANTATNAANTTNATGGATNCTGTTTGTGATGGNAANATNCAAGATGTNATNGATNAATGTTATNGTGANTTGGCAGAGTATGTNAATGCATTTCAACAAAAGATGGTGATGAAGAGAGAGGTTCTTGCCGATGTCGGAATCTGGACTGGCAAGAAACACTATATTCTGAATGTCCACAATTCTGAAGGTGTTCAGTATGAAGAACCTAAACTGAAGATNATGGGTATTGAGGCAGTNAAGAGTTCTACACCNGAACATTGTAGAAATGCNCTCAAGAAGGCNTTCAAGATTGTTGTGAATGGTACTGANGATGAAGTTATAGATTTCATCGAAAACTTCAAGAGTGAGTTCAAAAAACTTGAACCAGAGGAAGTATCATTTCCAAGGTCTGTCAAGGGTCTTGCAAAGTACAAAGATCCAGTTACAGTCTATCGTAAATCAACTCCGCTTCATGTAAAAGGATCTTTGATTTACAATATGATGCTGGACAAAAACAAACTCACTAAAAAATATCCAAGGATTCAAGAGGGTGAGAAAATCAAATACACTTACTTGATGGAACCAAACCCTAGTGGTGATTCGGCGATTGCAATGTTGAGTACACTTCCTAAAGAATTTAATTTAGATAAGTATATCGATTATGATCGTCAATTTGAGAAATCTTTCCTTGATCCAATGAAAGGTATTCTTGAAACAATTGGCTGGGATTATGAAAGGAAATCTACTATCATGGATTTCTTTTCTTGACAAATCTATCTCACATGGTATAATAGGAGTATTGTATGGAAATAGATTATGGTGGTTGGCTTACAGAGGATCTAAAAGAGTTATACTCTGAACTGATAAAAGAAAGAGATAGACTTGAAGATTATTCTGATAGGGTACAAGTAAATCAAAATGCACTAATGATTATGGCTGAAATTCAAAGAAGGAATACAGATGAGTGATTATTTGGATGATTTTTCATGGGGTAGAACTCTCGCCCTTGGTTGTATATTTTTGGGAGCAATTTTTATAGTAGGATTATTTTTATGAGTGATTACTTAGATGAACTAATGTCTGCGGCTGGAAATGATTATGCATCCAAGGTTGCAGACGGAATGCTGGGGAACGTAGATGCTTACATTAATACAGGCTCTTACATACTTAATGCACTTCTTTCAGGAAGTATACATAAAGGGTTGCCGTCAAACAAAATTACTGCCTTCGCTGGTGAGTCAGCAACTGGAAAGACTTTCTTTATATTGGGTCTTTGTAAACAGTTTCTTTCAGACAATCCTAGCGGGGGTGTTCTTTACTTTGAGTCTGAGTCAGCGTTGACTCCTGAAATGGTAGAAGAAAGAGGCATCGACACAAAAAGATTCATTCAGTTACCAGTTTCTACCATACAAGAATTTGCCCAACAAGCATCCAGAGTAGTAGATAAACATATTGAAAAGGGAGATNGTGCACCTCTTCTTCTCTGTCTTGACAGTCTTGGTATGTTGTCCACTGCAAAAGAAGTTGGTGATGTCACTGAAGGTGCAGATAAAGTTGATATGACCAAGGCTAGAATTGTCAAGGGTGCATTCAGAGTTTTGACACTCAAACTGGCAAAGGCGGGTATTCCGTTACTGGTTACCAATCACACTTACAAACAAGTCGGAACCATGTTTCCACAAGATGTGATGGGTGGTGGTTCTGGTTTACAGTATGCAGCATCTAATATTGTATTTCTCTCTAAGAGAAAAGAGAAAGATGGAACTGAGGTCATTGGTAACATCATTCATTGTAAGAACTTCAAATCAAGATTGACCAAAGAGAACAAAATGGTTGATGTTCTTTTGACTTATGATGCAGGACTTAGCAAGTATTATGGATTACTTGATCTTGCAGAAAAGTATGGTATAATAACTAAAGTATCNACAAGGTATGAAATGCCAGATGGTGCTAAAGTTTTTGGTAAACAAATATACAATGATCCAGAAAAATATTTTACAGAAGATATACTGAATAAGATAGACGAAGCCGCAAATACTGAATTTACATACGGAAAAGGAACTGATGCCGAATCTAGCCCCGAAGATACCACCGAAGAAGTTGAAGGATAACTGGTTTCACNTTTGTTCTAATCCAGAAGATCCTGAAGACAAGGGCCTTTGTATTCAAATAATCGAAGGTCCATTTTGTCATGTCATAGTAAAATTCAAAAATTTTCAAACCTACACAAAACTGAACGAAGATGGTTCACTTGATTGTGATTATCAATATGATATATTACATGCACCCTCAAATATTTCAGATGATATTACAGATGAACAAGGTAGAATTTTTGAGAAAAAACTTGGTGAATCACTAATCGAACTTTTATGGGAAGCCGCAGAGAATGAGAACAGAAGCAGCAATACTGAAGAATCTAATACAGAATGAAGAATACACTAGAAAAGTTCTACCATTTCTAAAACAAGATTACTTCACAGAGAATGCAGACAAGAATCTTTTCAGTACTGTACATGAGTTTGTAAACAAATATAATTCACTCCCCTCAGAAGAGGCNCTTCAGATCGAAATGTCTGAAGTTAAAATGAATGAAGAAGAGTACAATGAATCTATTCAACTTCTCAAAGACATCCAAACAGATGGAGAAGATTACACAGACCTCAACTGGTTACTCGACAAAACAGAAAAGTTCTGTCAAGATAAAGCAATCTATAATGCAGTGGTGGAGTCAATCGGTATTTTGGACAACCCAAAATCTGATCAAGACAAAGGAGCTATTCCTGAGATTCTTTCTGATGCCCTTAGCGTCAGTTTTGATCCTCATGTGGGTCACGATTACCTTGACGATAGTGATGATCGTTTCGATTTCTACCATCGTGTGGAAGAGAGGATTCCATTCGACTTGGACTACTTCAACAAAATCACAAAGGGTGGACTCCCACAAAAAACATTAAATATTTGTCTTGCAGGAACTGGTGTAGGTAAATCCTTATTCATGTGTCATGTTGCATCATCCTGTCTATCTCAGAATCAAAATGTACTTTATATTACATTGGAGATGGCAGAAGAGAAAATTGCAGAGAGAATTGATGCAAATATGCTTGATGTTGCAGTAGATGATCTACATGCATTACCAAAAGACCTTTATGATAGGAAAATAAATAATTTAAGGAAAACAACAAAGGGTAAACTGATAGTTAAAGAATATCCAACGGCATCAGCAAATGTAAACCATTTTCGTGCATTGTTGAATGAGTTGAACTTGAAGAGGTCATTCGTTCCAGATATTATTTTTGTGGATTACATTAATATTTGTGCATCTTCAAGAATAAGGACAGGAGCAAATGTCAACTCTTACACATATATCAAATCCATTGCTGAAGAACTTCGTGGATTGGCTGTGGAAAATAAGATCCCAATCGTATCGGCAACTCAAACGACACGATCTGGATATTCCAATACTGATGTTGGTCTGGAAGATACTAGCGAGTCTTTCGGACTTCCTGCTACGGCGGATCTTATGTTTGCGATTATATCTACTGAACAGATGGAAGAACTCGGACAAATAATGGTAAAACAATTGAAGAATAGATATAATGATCCAACTGTAAATAAGAAATTTGTTGTGGGTATAGATAGGGCTAAAATGAGACTTTTTGATGTAGACCAATCTGCTCAAGATGAGTTGGTTGATAATGGTCAGGAAGATGACACACCATCTTTTGATGTAGCAACTGGTGGTAAATTTAAAAAACGTGATTTCACAGGGTTTGATTATGAATAGAGCACAAAGAAGGGCCGAACAACGAGCCAAGAAAAAACAAGGAATAGACCAACAATCTATTGAGGTAGAATTTATACAACCTTGGTCTGATGTTTTGATGAGAACAAAATTGTCAGATGAAGTTCTTGATGGAATGCTCGACATTACTGAACAGATCCTTCAAAATCCAGATCGTAAAAATTGGGGCGATAATCTTGCTGGTCAGATTGCAGATGAACCTCTGATTCCTCATCAAATGATGATGGATTATGAGATTGGTAAAGGTGGAAACGTATTCAATTGGCTCATGAATTGTGTAGGAGAATATGTGAAAGCCTGTACTAGACAACAGGCCACTAATGCAGATTATGATAAAGTGAAAGATGTAGAATGGTTGACACAGATGAAAAGTGCATGGGTTGTAAGTCAATGGGAAGGTGAATACAATCCAATTCATATTCATACAGAGTGTTCACTTTCTACAGTGATGTATCTGAAAGTACCTGAGTTTTTACCATCTACAAAACCTGAACGTGATGACGATGGTTGTATTATGTTTATCGGTGCAGGTCACCAGAATGCAAGATTGACTCGTAATATTGTCAAACACAAACCAAAAGTGGGTGATTTCTTCATATTTCCTGCTCATCTTCAACATTGTGTATATCCATTTAAGACAGAGGATGATCAAGAAAGAAGGAGTGTTTCATTTAATGCTGATTTCATTGCAAAACATGAGTTTGAAAAACAACAACAAATGGCACAACAACAGCANCAACAACAAGCCCCACCAAAACCATTGGCTGGAGCCCCAGAAAAANTAACCATTAATACGGATAACTTGATTCCATAATGGAAAAGATGGGTTCAAAGGGTGGTGCAGATGTCATAGATCGGCCACCCAAAAAGAAAAGACAACCACCAAAACCACCAAGGAAATTCAAAGTCATTTATCACAACGATGACTTCACTCCTATGGAATTTGTGGTTTGGACTCTTCAGGCATANTTCAATAANAGTGANGTTGATGCAAACTCTACTATGATGGAGATACACAAATTNGGTGCTGCAGTTGCAGGTATCTATGACTACCAGATTGCAGAACAGAAAGTACATGAGGTCATGGAATTGGCCCGAGAAAATGATTATCCTTTGAAAATTACTGGTGAACCAGAAGATGTCTAATGTAGTNGATCTATCAACGTATAGAGAAGAAAAGAAAGAAAANAAGAAACAATTTTTNCCCCCTCTGACCTTTGAGCCAGGAAAATACTACATCTACCCAGAGTTAGGTGTAATGGTTCATTGTATCCTACTCACAGATAAATTCCACACACAAAAAGATCCTGTCTATATCATGGAAGACCAGTTTGGTAACATCTTCGGCGAACAGATGGTTGAAGGTGTTACTAATGGTTGGCATGACCTATCCCCAGACGTATTCATAGAAACTGCCGAAAAGATTAGTAAAGATAACGAACCAGAGCCACCCAGGGCTGTTTGATTATAAATATTGTAGGTACTTGTAACCTTTTTTCGGAGTTAGAATGAAATCATTTTCTGGATATATTTTAGAAGAACCTTTGTTTAGGAATGAGGTTTTATCTCTTTTTGAAGCCAGCATAACAAAATCAGAATATGGTCCTGGCAGACAAGTTGTTCCTAAAATAAAAAAGATTTCTACTCTCTCAGATTCTCTTGGTATAAAGGTAGATGAAAAAACAGTATTCACTAAAATAGAACCTACTGAAGAGGCCCAAGAGATACAATTAGGATCTGGTAGTGGTGCTGAAGTTTATTTAGAAGTCAAGGGAAAAAAGTTTAAAATAGTTGGTACTGGTAGTAGTATAAGTTCTTATTTCAATCACTATAAAGTGAGCACAGGAGTAAATTGGAAGGCTGATTCCTTAGAAACTGCACAGTGTATTGGATTATACATTGATGGTGGTAAAATGTTGGATGATTTTGCTTCTTCTGGTGGAGTTCCAAGTATAGCATTACATGATTCTTATGTAAAACAAATAAAAAAGATTTTCAATAATGGTCAGGATTGGGATCAGAGTGGTTTGGCAAAAATTATGGAAAAGATTGATAAAATGCCAGTTGCTGATTGGTTACAGATGGCTAGTCTTGCCGCAGGTATGACTTCATTTAAGAATGATATAGTCAAACCCCTAATCGGTGGATTCAACATAATTCATGGACGAATAACCGATTATTATCGTGCAGAAGAAGAAAATGCTAGCACTAAAGGTTCCAAAGAAAATACGGCAGATATAGTAATTAGTAATGTCTCTGCAAGTGAACTCATAGATGCCATGAGTAAACATAAAGTCAAGTACGATAAAAAAGGTGTATGTTCTCTTGTAGATTCAAATATAAAATTTATTCAGGTATCTCTGAAAAAGGCAAGAGGTGGTGCACAATTAGGTAAAATTACTGGTCTTTTACANNCAAAGTATNATTTACCAGCCTATGANGTTATGTTGAATACNATGATTGAAGAAGGNTTTTTNGGTAAAATTGGTAAATTCATGAGTTCGGTTGTTGGTAAGTTGAAAAATGTGATTTCCAAAATTAAAAACTGGGCCAGTGGAATTTACAAAAATATATCGAAAAGATTTGATAGACAAGTTAAAAAAGATTTAGTCTCTCTTGAGAAAAAAATGGGCCTCAAAAGAGGATTTTTGAAAGAATGTTTTGAATATGATGATAATGGTATGATATGTGAGGGATTAAACGATCAACTTTCAAAGTTATCAATAAAACACTTGAATATTTTAAGAATGTCTGTAAATGAGAGATTAACAGACTTTGAAAGAAGAGCACAAGGTATACCAGAATTTGCATTTAAGAAAACTGGTAAATTGTCAAGAGGAAATATTACTCCCGATTCAATTTTCAAATTATTTTCCAACTATACTGCAATTTACGTCTTCAATGAAGTAATTTCATCAAATGGTGGAGATATGACAAAACTGAAAGATGAAATTATTGATTTACAAAAAGAGATGTTTTTTGGTAAAACAATGTTACCAGTTTATAAAGTATATGGGGCATCTTCCCCTAAAGAAAAGTCTTATGATTATTTGGGTGGTGCAAAAGAATTTGCAGACAAAAAAAGATCCGATATTGATAAAGTAGAAGTTCCAATTTCTGGATTTAGTGCAAGTACTCTGAGGACTAAAGATTATTACGCTTTGGAAAGTTCTTTCATTATGGGTGTAGATGATGATGGAAATCCAACTTATAGTCTTAATCGTATGGGAACTAATGCAGGTAGTGAAAAATTTTCATTTGTATTTGAAGGTGCAACCACCATAGATTCTTCAAAATTCAATGGAAAATATGGTGCTTAGTTTTAACGGATTCCTCACGGAGGCAAAGAATTTACACCTAGAACATTTAGAAGATGAGGTTCTAAATAATGGTGTAGTAGGAACAAGGGGAGCAATAAACTTCCTTCAGTCCCTACGAGATATGTTGGCTGGATCTTCCAAATCCAGTGTGAACGTGACTGTTAAGTGGGACGGCGCCCCAGCTATTTTCGCGGGTATTAACCCTGAGAATGGTCAGTTCTTTGTGGGTACTAAAGGAGTATTCAATAAGAACGCGAAGATCAATTACACAATAGATGACATTGACCGAAATCATCCCGGCACTGGTCTTAACCAAAAATTAAAGGTAGCACTCACTGAACTGTCAAAGTTAGGTATTAAAGATGTCATTCAGGGTGACATGATGTTCACTCAAGATGACCTAGAAAAGAAAAGGATAGACGGAAAGGAATACATAACTTTCCAACCAAACACAATCGTTTACGCAGTTCCAATGGAAAGTGCGGGACGGATACTATCTTCAACTATGGGGATCGTTTTTCACACTACTTACTCTGGAAAAACGATGGAAGATATGTCCGCTTCCTTCACTGTCAACCTTAGAGGGTTGGATAGGAATGCTGGAGTATGGTTCTCAAACGCAGACTATAAAGACACTTCTGGAACCATCAACTTCAACCAAAAAGAAACAGAAGCAATAACAAAAATCCTATCAGAGGCAGGTAAGACTTTNCGTAAGTTGGACTCCAACCTATTACAAATGGTGGCTGAAGATGAGGAAATTAAGATACTTATCAAGACATATAACAATACCAAAGTCAGGGCGGGAGAAAAGATCACGAACACAAGGATGCACACAAAAGGACTGATTGAGTATATTTACGACAAGAAAAAGAAAGAAGTAGATAAGGTCAAAAGACCACAAAACAAAGCAGTCAAACAACAGAACATGGATAGACTGATGAAATATTTTAGATCAAATGCTGGTCAGATGGTCAAAATATTTGACATGCAGAATCTATTAGTGAGTGCAAAAGATATGATCATCCGTAAATTGGAGAAATCAAAAGGTGTTATGGATACTTTTGTCCGTACAGACAAGGGATATAAAGTCACACAACCAGAGGGGTTCGTGGCAATAGATAAACTAGGAAAGGCAGTCAAGTTGGTAGATAGACTTGAATTTGCACATCAGAACTTCACAGCAGCGAAGGCTTGGGACAAATGAAAACGTACAAGAAATTTGTAACAGAAAAGAAGGGTGATACAGTAGTTTTTACCTTTGGGAGATTCAATCCACCTACAGTCGGTCATGAAAAACTGATAACTGCAGTACAATCAGTTGCCAGAACAAGAGGTGGAGACTTCTTTGTATATCCAAGTCATTCACAAGATCCGAAGAAGAATCCTTTGAACCAGGCTACAAAAATTAAATACATGAAGAAGATGTTCCCAAAATATAAGAAGAACATCATTGCAAGTTCTGGTAAGACTGCATTGAATATTGCTGCTGAATTGTACAAGAAAAAATATACTACTCTTGTTATGGTAGTAGGGAGTGACAGAGTAGATGAGTTCCAGAGAATTTTAGACAAGTACAATGGTCAGGATCTTGCACATGGATTTTATGACTTTGATCAAATCTATGTAGTAAGTGCGGGAGAACGAGATCCAGATGCAGAGGGAGTGGAAGGTATGTCCGCCTCCAAGATGAGAGCGGCTGCAGTGGCAGGAGATTTTAAGTCTTTTCGTATGGGTACTCCCAAAGCACTATCTGATTCCGATACCAAACAACTATTCAATGATATTCGTAAGGGTATGAGATTGGAAGTTGTTAAAGAAGGTTCAAAGTGGAAAAATATAGATTTCAATATTGAGATAGTGAAAGAAGTACAAGAAATTGGAGAAGTTTCTTATAAGGGGTATTCAACTGCTTATTTGCATACATCCCCAGAGGCTTTTTCTGTCATTGATGAAATGGTCAATTCTCTAAGTGGTTTGAATAGAAAAGATGAATTCTATCTCAAAGAAGCAATATCAACCCTTGATGACTTTTTATTATGTAGACAGGGTTGGCTCAAAGAGAAGAAGATCAATCAAAAAGATATGTTTCAGTTAGAGAACTTAGGAAAAAGATACATAAAGTTTATGGACAACATCAAACTTTCTGAACACTTTGACAACTCATTTATTTATAAATATATTAGTGAGGCTAGTGAGACTGTAGAGTACACAAACAAAACAATTCTTGATGAAAATTCTAAGATTGCAGAGTTTGTGAGAAAGAAGATGAAAATCACTAAAGAAAATGCATGGAATATCGTTAGAAAAGCCCAAGAGATGGGTATTGACCCAATCAAGATCCAACAAAAGTGGGCTATTTTGGGCCCTTCATTAATGAATATCGTTGCAGAATATAGACCAAAGGAGAAATAATGTCACCAGCATCAGATCCAAGATATTTTGGTAAATCACCATTTTCACATTTAAAGAATGCATCGGAAGTGGCTGCCAAAATCATGAGAGGTGAAACAGTTGAGGAAGAAAAACCAGAAGTTACACCAGAAGAACCAACTACTACTGAACAGGAGAAGACCGATGGCTGATGTACTAAGTGTCATTGCGGACATCATCAAACAGGACAAACAACAGAAACGTGAGCATAATAAAGTTATGCGAGAAGTTAAGAAAAAGATGAAAGAAGCCGAAGTCTCAGAGGAAGAGGGAGATCAAGGAGACTATTCTGCCTTTGTTCAGAAAAAACTAAAAAAGTATGGTGTAAGTAGTCCTGCAGAATTGTCTCAAGAAGAGAAAAAGAAATTCTTTGATGAGATTGACAGGGAATGGGAAGGTAAAAACGAAAAACCAGAACCAGAAGACGAACAAGCAGATCTTGGTACAAGAGTTAAAGAAAGAATGAAGGCTGAGGACGAAGAGGAACCAGAAGACGAAGATGAAGATCCAGTAGGTGATCCAGATGAAACTGAAGAAGAGGAAGAAGACATGGACGAACCTTCTGAAGAACAGTTAGATAAGATTGCAGATCTAGTAGTTCAAAAACTCAAGGACAAGGCAGAGGACGAGGCTGATGAGGAAGAAGAACCAGAGTCTACAGAGGCAGAGGCTGGTGAAGAAGAAGAGATTGACACAAAACCAAAAGTAGAAGGTACAATCCAAAGAAATCCACATCACAGAGGTATGTGGGAACAGGCCTTGAGAAAAGTCTATGAAGAAAAAGTTTCAGAGCCAATTCCAGAGATTATCAAAAGTGTAGGTAAAGAACTCAGAGACTATGCACTCAAGAATGGCGGAATAGATAAAAATGATTTCTTGAAGATTTCAGATGTCATGCAAAAAGGTAAGATGCCTAAGGCGGCATCAATCAATAGGATGGACACAGACCCAAGAGAATTTGTTTTTGATCTCATGGCAAAGACATTTGGATGGAAATACACAGAACAATATGGTGGTATTCGATTCCAACATAGAAGAGATTATGTAGAGAGTTTCCAAGGTGGTCATGTACTACAAGAACATTGTGGTGAATGTGGTGCAATGGATCATATTGAGGAAGTAAGAATGCCAGAGGGGTTGAACAAAGAAGGTGCGGCTGAGTTTATGGCTGCTGCATCTGCTGCCAAGAAACAGGGTAAGAAAAAGTTCAAGTTTGGTGATAAAGAATATCCTGTTACAATCAAAATCGACATTCCAACTGAGGAAGTTGAGATTGACGAGAAGAAGATGTTCTCTGGAAAAGGTGAATTTGAGGTCAAGTATGCATCTTCAAAGAAGGGTCCAATCAAAGTCAGTAAATTTAATACTTTAGATGATGCCAAGAAATTCCTTGCACAAGTCAAGGGAGAAGGAATGAATGGAATCATTTCTAAGGGTGGAAAACCTGTCAAAGAAGAAGTTGAGTTAGATGAACATTGTGGTGAATGTGGAGCAATGGACCATATTGACGAAAAGAAATCTGATTACGAAGACCAAATCAAAGCATATCTTGCAAAAGGTGGTAAGATCCAGAAAGGTGACAGACCAAACAAGAGAAAAATTGACATGGTTACAAAAGGTTTCATGAAGAAGTATGGTGCAATGAAGAAAAAAGAGGCTGACCTTGATGCCAAAGATAAAGAAGAACTTGAAAAGATGATGGGTGAGGCCGTCATCAACGAGGCTTGGATTGATAACGACGCTAGAAAAGTCGAGAGAAAATGGTCCAAGATGGACAAGAAAGCCAAGAAGAAGTGGATGGATGGTGTCATGGCCAAGGCCAAGAAAGAGGGTATGCCAAAGGATGAACTGATGGATATTCTTGATGATTATGGACTTACAATGGAGGCCACAATGACTGGTAAGGATTCTGATTCAATTGAAGGTCCAGCCAAAGGTGTGAAACACAAATGTCCAACTCATGTTAAGAAAGAGGGATTCGGTTATGGTAAGAATATCTCTCATACACTATCAGAGAATGTAGTGGACAAGATGAATATCTACTGGTTTGATACTCAGGAAATTTCAACCTTGATGCCAACAAGTGAAGTAGAGGTTGTAACTGAGGGTTATCACAGTATGAAGAATCATCGTGAGAAGTTTAAGTCTACTAACAAGATTGCAGAAGGTTACATGGTACTACCTGCAATAGATCGTAACAAGTACACACCAATGAGAGGAATGGAAGGTCCATTTCCAACAATGAGTGGTAAAGTCTTGTATTATGATCCAAAGGCTGGTGAGTATTATGACAGAGATTCAGATATGTATATNTCCTATGACCAATATATGGAATATGANAAAATGAGTNCTTCTCAAAGAAAACAAATGGATATGGGACCACTTGGTGATCCNAAATCCAAAGAGTACAAGGCCATGGAAAGAATCAAGAACAAGGCCGAAAAGATGGCAAAGAAAAATAGATTGAAAGCCAAGAATGAATCAGTCGGTATGAGATTTATAAGGAAACATTATCAGAAAGATGATGAGTAATCTTTATAAATAAGTATAGGGAAAATAGGTTCCCGCGTAAGGCGGCGGCCGGAAAACACCGCCCAACTTTAATTTTTAAAACAGGAGAGTAACTATGTCTCTATGGGGAATGGATGACGGATCTACACTAACAGGAAAACATCTTTGGACAAATGGTGATGCCACTGTCCAAGACGGAGGAACAGGCCCTAACGCGACATACGTTACGGATGGAGTCGAGGCCGGAGATGTTCTCGTTGGATTTGATGGTCTACTTTACAGAGTAGTATCTGTGACTAGTGAAACAGCACTAGAGGTAGATAGAAACTACGAAGGTGGTACAGCTGATAGTAAAGATATAACTAAAATTAAATTACCAAGAAATATTAAAATCACAAAGGATGATGGAACAGGTCATTCTTTGCAGACACTTGGAATTTTTGGTATTACTAAAGGTGAGGCCGATGCAGGTGTAGATAACTTGTCGGCAATCGGATTATCTGGTACAAGTAGTATCGGAAGAGCTTTTCAAGGTGGTACAGCTCACAGAAGTGTACCAACTGTCACAGTTGCCGCACCACCTACTAACACTATTGCAACATCAAAAGTTAATACTACAGACAATACCATTGAAATTGCAAATCATGGTTTCCGTACTGGAACAAAATTAACTTATGGAAATGGTGGTGGAACTGTAATTACTGGATTATCAGATTCAACTGCATACTTTGTTATTGCAAAAGAAACAACTGATAGTGGAACAACATTCGGAGATTTGACTGCTAATACTTTTGCATTAGCATCAAGTCTTTCAAATGCACAGGCTGGTACTGCAATTGCAATTAGTGGTGCAGGTAATAATTCACAGACTTTAACTGGTGATACTGCAACAGCCACAGCCGTACTTGGAAGTGGTTCAACTCTTGGTGAGGTAATCAGAGTAGATATTGCTGGTGTAGGTTCTGCTTATACGAGTGCTCCTACAGTAACAATTGCAGCTCCTACTACAGAGACAGTAGACATGAGTGACGGCACAAAAATTGTAGATGCAGAAAATGAAATTGTTGTAAGTGCTGGTTTCTATGGTGCAATTAAAACTGGTGATAAAGTCACCTATGCAGCTCCAGGCACTGCTCCAAATACTGTACCAACTGGATTTACTGATGATACTGATTATTTCATCATTAAATCTGCAAATACTAATAAGGTTCATATTGCATCGACAAGAGAAAATGCACTTGAGGGAACGATGATTACCATTGCAACAGGTTCGGCATCTGGAACAGCTCATACACTTATTGGTGAAACTCCAACTGCAACGGCGACACTTGGTTTAGGTACACCAGGCGGTGATGTCGGTGGTCGAGAGGTTGCTCACGTTGGATGGGTAAAAAGAACAGTTGGAACTGGTGGAAGAGCTGGTAGAGTATTCTACGAGACTCTTGTTGCTGCATCGAGTATTAGTGGTGATTCCGAGGATCTAATCACACCAGATAGTTGATAATAATATTAATTAATGGAGGTTGTTTATGGCTAAAGCGAAAGCGAAGTCAAAAAGTTCTAAGGTTGCAGAAAAGGTGGAGGTTGTAAAAAAATCTCCACCTAAACCTGAGAAAATAGTAAATCCTATAGAGGTAATTGCATCTAGTTTAGAGGGAGAATATAGTAGTATATTTTCTGTAGCTAGAGGAAATGTTGGTGATGACTTGGTAAAATTGAGAGAAGAAGTCCTTAGATTGGATGGTATGTCTCAATCAAACTACGGAGTAATCATCGCGGAGATTGATAAATACTAGAATAGTGAACAATTCACTAAAATCGTATCTGGGACAGACCCTTTCGCAAGAGCGAAGTCCCAGTACATTTACCTTAACGGTGCTGAGTCCCAGCCCACAGCCATAAGGAGATAACAAATGGCCGATAAAAAAATAACTGCCTTAACGGCATCGACAGAATTATCTACAGATGATCTCTTTCATGTAGTAGATAGTCCATCTTCAAGTCCTTCCAACAAAAANATCACAGTATCAAACGTAGTAAACAAATTACCTANTTTCCTTGGTTACTCTGGAACTGGTATCCAATCATATACATCCGCAACAAGTGCACTCACTGTTACTGGTGGATTGGTTTTAGTCACTACCGGCGGTACTAATACAACCCCAGCCTTAGCAGATGGAACTGCAGGACAAACAGTAACTTTTGTTCTTGATGTTGATGGTGGTGGAAACTCAATAATCACACCAGATACTGCAACTGGTTATACTGCCGTTACACTTAGTGATGCAGGAGATTCAGTTTCCTTAATATTCACAACCACAAGAGGTTGGATTATTACTGGTGGTGCTTCTGGATCTGCAGGTGATGTCGGGGATCTTGCTAGCTAACAATAATTATGAACACGGGGCTCTATGAGGGCCCCCTTTAACTATGGAGTTATATTATGGCCGAATTAAATTTAGAAGACTTGACTGTTGAAAAAGACAGATTGACAAATGATAGAAAGGTTTTGTTGGAAAGACTTCAAGAGTTACAACAAAACTCAGAACAAATAAAAACACAAGTCCAAGCAATTGGGGGAGCAATCCAAACTTGTGATTACTTTATTAGTAAATTACAACCGCCTCAAGAGTCTGAGGAATCCGCAGTGGAGGAAACAGTTGAAGAGGACGATTCTTAAAAAGGAAATAAACCATGGCTGACGTAAAGTTTTCAGAACTAACTTCACTGGCCGCCTCTGATGTTGCGTCTGACGATATACTCGCCATCGTAGACACAGGTGCATCAACTTCAAAGAAATTAACGATAGATAATCTCTTTGGGGCGGTTCCAGTAAACATTGCTCAGACAGACGCCACTGATGCAACATCTAGTGCGGGTGCTGTAAGAACAGCGGGTGGTGTCTCGATGGCAAAGAAACTCTATGTGGGTACAACTTCCACTTTAGTTGGAAAAGTAACCAGTAATCATCTAAGTGTAGATTTGGGTGCTGCTGATCCAGATACAGTAACAACAATAACATCTGCAGCATCAGGTGGAGCCAAAACATTGACTCTTCCAAATGCGACAGATACAGTTGTCGGTAGAGCAACTACTGACACACTTACAAACAAGACTTTGACAACTCCTGTCATTGCTTCGTTACAACAAGCATCGGGTACTAATACACTCACAATGCCAGCTGCAACGGACACACTTGTTGGTAAGGCAACAACCGATACACTCACAAATAAAACACTCACTGCACCTAAGATTGCAGATGCTGGTTTTATTGCTGATGCAAATGGAAATGAGATATTACAGTTTGAAACTACAACTTCTGCTGTAAACCATATCTTTGTCCAGAATGCAACAACTACCAACAGAGCAGTTCTTGGTAGTACAGAGGCTGATGTTGGAATGGTGTTCATGAANGATCCAGNNCAGAATGAAGAGATGTTGATTCTTGATCCTATTGCGACTGCTGTGAACGAGATTACAATACAAAACTCTGCAACTGGTGGTAATGCTGCCGCTGCAACCTCTACTGCTCCAGTTATTNCTGCAACTGGTNNTGATNCTAATGTTGANCTTGGTGTTTTGGCCAAGGGAACAGGTCATTTCACAGTTAGAGGTACGAGTATTCAAGGTGCGATAAGACTCAATTGTGAGAATAATACTCATGGTCAGATTCTTCAATCACAACCTCACTCGGCTGCACAGTCAAACTATCTTACACTTCCAAGTGGAACTGGATCACAAGGTTCACCAGATTTCTTGATGTCAAGGACAAGTACAGATACCATGACAAACAAGACTCTGACAAGTCCAGTATTGACAACTCCAACTGTCACAACTTCAATTCAAGCATCTACTAATGGTGCTGACGTTGTATTGAATCAGTTTGATGGAACAGAAGTTGCTCGTATCTTTGATGGGGGTTTGGCTCTCACAGATACAGATGCTGCAACAACTACACCAGGCTTTGGTTTCCGAAGAGCAGTTATCGGAATTGATGCCTCTTCTGGTTCAACAAAACAGGTAACTCTGACAAACAAAGAGTCAGGAACACTAATTACAGTCAAAACAGGACATAGTAGTTATAATGCTGAAGTCACATTACCAGCTGTTGGTGTAGATAGTGAGGGTGTTTTCTTTGATTTTGTAACTGAGGTTGTTTCTGCCGGAGGCACTGCTGGTGCTGGTGCTCTTATCATTAAAACTAATGATGCTGCAAGTAAGATTGATGCATATTATACTGTAGGAGCAACAACTACAGTTCAAGTTGGTGCAGGTGATGTATTAACTTGTCATAATACAATGCCTAAGGGTACAAAAATTAGATGTACTGCAGTTATAGGAAGTGATACTGCATCCGAAGTACTCTGGATGGCAGAAGTAATGCAGCCGTCAGGTACGGCTCCAACTGTTGCATAATATGAGGTGACTTATTGATATATCATGATTTGAATGAGAAGAATTTTCTTCTCTTTGCAATGCAACATTATGACAATCCACAATGCGTAGAGGTTGAAGAGTTTAACGATGACTTACGAAGAATTAAGTACATCAAACGGCTCTTCAACCAATACGACATGGATGGTGTTTTAAAAGAAAGACTGATACTGAACCATATCATAGTGTTCTTCAATGTCTTTCAAACTAGAGCAGCGACTAGGATTCTCTTTTTCAAAATAGAAGAGAAGTTCTGGCCGATGCTCAAGACATTTTTGTTTTATCTACGTTTCATGCCCGAAGATAAAGTAGAGTCCATCAACGGAAAAGATATTCTGGTCACAGATATACAGATGGATCAAGGAATCATAAACAAACTAAGGGAGTTTGATAGAGATGCCATCTCTTAATACAGTCATTAAACAGGCCTCGAGGGGTGCTGACTTATATTTTGTGTTTAGGTTTCTTAGACTCCTAACCATGAAGTATGAAAAGACTGATGCATTCAAGTATGGTATCATTGATAAGAAAGGTAATCCTCTCAAAAGAAGTAGTGACCTAGAATCAGTCGATGAGAAGGCAGCATACACAATGCTCCATCGTTTGGTATTCAAGGTTCGTAGACTNATTGANAAGGTTCCTGTTTTGGGTAAGTCAATATTACTTAATTATGCNGCGGCACTCTTTCTACTCAAAGAACAAAACGACACAAGAATCTGGACAGANGAGAACTATATGACTAGAAGATTAATGGAGTTTTTAGAGAANGAAGATTGGGAAGAATCTGCAAAACTTCTCAAAGAAGAATTAAAAGGTCAGTATGGTTCAGAGACAGATCAATTCTTNATAGAGGNTGGTCATACTGATGTAGCCTCTGCAAAGAATCAAGTNAAGATTGCAAGGTCTGCACTTCAGAAAATGGACATGGAGTTGAGTAAACTGTCAGATGAAGAAGACCTTCCCACATGG